>Ga0207505_100008_pt1 | contig 60754 bp, 52 predicted proteins | sample NitcycUWRROWE17A_FD_188207 | JGI IMG/M metagenome (GOLD analysis project Ga0207505, IMG submission 188207) | Soil microbial communities from Arlington Agricultural Research Station in Wisconsin, USA - Nitrogen cycling UWRJ-ROWE17-A (SPAdes) | ecosystem: Environmental > Terrestrial > Soil >... | reverse complement strand
ATCGATATTTTGCACGTCGGTGCGATTGCGCAGATGCTCCACGAGCCGCCGCAAGACCGCGGCCTCGAGTTCGGTGCGCGTGCGCTCATCGATCTTGTTCATGCGGCCGATCCTTTCGCGCTCGATTGTGCGCCGGTCTCGTCCATTCTATGACACGCGGCGCTCGCTCGCGAGCGCTGCTTTTTCCTATTCCGCCTGCCTCTCTTTGAAGTAAGCACGCGCGATGGATCGTACAACCACCAAGGCCCTGCTTCGCAAAGTCTTTAACGCCGCGGTGGCCGCAGCCCATCCCGCGTCCTGCCTGCCGCCGGCCCTGCCCGGCCCGCCGGCCGTTGGACGGATCATCGTACTCGCCGCCGGCAAGGCGGCGGGCTCGATGTCCGAAGTCGCCGAAGCGCATTATGGCGGGCAGGGATTTCCGCCCGAGCGGCTCGAGGGTATTGCCGTCACCCGCCATGGCTACGGGCGGCCGACCCGGCGGATCGAAATGGTGGAGGCCGGCCATCCGATCCCCGACGCTGCGGGCCTCGACGCGACCGAGCGCGTACTCGCACTCGCGCAATCGGCGGATAAAACCGATCTCGTGCTCGTGCTGCTCTCGGGCGGCGCCTCGGCGAACTGGATCGCGCCCGCGCCCGGCATTTCGCTCGACGACAAGCGTGCGCTCACGCGCGCGCTGCTTGCCTCCGGCGCCGACATTCGCGAGATCAACACGGTGCGCAAGCATCTCTCCCGCATCAAGGGCGGCCGTCTGGCCGCGCTCGCCGCCCGCGCGAAAACGCTGACGCTGGCGATTTCCGACGTGCCCGGCGACGATCCTTCGGTGATCGGCTCGGGCCCCACCGTGCCCGATCCGAGCACGCTCGCCGACGCCGAAGCGATCCTGCGGCGTCGAGAGGCGGCCGTGCCGCCCTCCATCGCGCGCGCCTTGCGCGACCCGGATAACGAGACCCCGAAGCCCGGCGCGGCCGTCTTCGCCCGCAGCGACTACCGCATTGTCGCGCGCCCCGCCGATGCGCTCGCGGCGGCCGCCGGCGCGGCGCGCGAGCAAGGCCTGATCCCGGTCGTTCTCGGCGACTGCGTCGAGGGCGAGGCGCGCGACGTGGCGCGCGATCACGCGCGGCAGGCGCTGACGCTGGCGAGCAAAGGCAAGCGCACGCTGCTGCTCTCCGGCGGCGAATTGACCGTCACCTTGCAAGGCAAAGGAAACGACAAAGGCCGCGGCGGGCCGAACCAGGAATACGCCCTTGCGCTTGCGCTCGCGCTCGACGGCGCTACCGGCATCGCCGCCCTCGCCGGCGACACCGACGGCACCGACGGCGGCGTGGGCCGGCCGGACGATCCGGCCGGCGCATTTATCGACGACACCACGCTGACGCGCGCCCGCGCGCTCGGCCTCGATGCTGCCCGCTTTCTTGCCGAAAATAACTCCTCGGGTTTTTTCGAGCGGCTCGGCGACCTTCTCGCCCCGGGACCCACCTGCACGAACGTCAATGACCTGCGGGCGATCTTCGTTGACACGAGTCCCCCGAACCCGAAGTTCGCCCCCAGCGAGCCGCAAGGACGGTTGCGAACTTCGGGTTCAAAGGGGTACTAGAATCATAGCGTCTCTAGTGTCCCTTCGATTCCGAAGTTCGTATAAGAACGTGCCGCAATCGCTACGAGCTTCGGAATCGGGACCCTAGTAAGGGCGCGGCGGAAAAAAGCCCCGATTCGTTCGAGCGGCAAGTTTGATACGAAGCGTCAGGATTTTCAGCCGATGCGACAAAGCGTCCGGATCGCCCGTCTCGCGTTTTTCCTCGCCGCGCTCGCCGCACCGGCGGTCGCGCAGGCCGACTTTCGTCTGTGCAACCGCACGCAAAGTCGTGTCGGCGTCGCGGTCGGCTACAAGGACAACGACGTCTGGACCACCGAGGGCTGGTGGAACGTGGCGGCGAACAGTTGCGAAACGCTGATGCGCGGACCGCTTGTCGCGCGTTTTTATTATGTCTATGCGCTCGATTATGATCAGGGCGGCGAATGGGCAGGTCAGGCGTTGATGTGCACGCGCGAAAAGGAATTCACCATCAAGGGCATCGGGGACTGTCTCGCGCGCGGCTTTGACCGCACCGGTTTCTTCGAGATCGATACCGGCGAGCAAAAAAACTGGACCGTTCAGCTCACCGAACAGGGACAAACCGCGCCGGCCTCCCCGCAATCCCGGCAGGGCTCGCAAGGCCGATGAGACGGCAGCGCCGAACCAAGATCGTCGCGACCCTCGGTCCTGCTTCTGCCGATCCCGCCACGATTGAGCGGCTCTTTATCGCGGGCACCGACGTCTTCCGCATCAATATGAGCCACACGCCGCACGAGGGCCTGCGCGCCTTCGTTCGCGCGATCCGTGAGATCGAAAAGCGTCACGGTCGCCCGATCGGCATCCTCGCCGATCTGCAGGGCCCGAAACTGCGTCTCGGCACATTCGCCGCGGGCGGCGCCGCGCTCGCGGCCGGCGCCACTTTCATGCTCGACGACGATGCGAAACCGGGCGACGGCGCGCGCGTTTACTTGCCGCACCCCGAAATTCTGGCCTCCTTGCAGCCCGGACATCGGCTGCTGGTCGACGATGGCAAGGTGCGGCTCGTCGTCACCGAGGCATCGCGCACGCGCGCGGTAACCAAGGTCGAGGTCGAAGGACGCGTCTCAGATCGAAAAGGTGTCAGCCTTCCCGATACCATCGTCACGCTCTCGGCGCTGACCCCCAAGGATCATGCCGATCTCGATGCCGCCCTTGAGCAGAACGTCGACTGGGTCGCGCTCTCGTTCATCCAGCGGCCGGAAGACGTCGCCGAAGCGAAGAAGATCGCGCGCGGTCGCGCCGCGATCATGTCCAAGATCGAAAAACCGCAGGCCATCACCCGGCTCGCCGAAATCATCGAACTCTCCGACGCGCTCATGGTCGCGCGCGGCGATCTCGGCGTGGAACTTCCGCTCGAGCGCGTACCGGGCCTGCAGAAGCGCATCACGCACGATTCCCGCCAGGCCGGCAAGCCGGTCGTGGTCGCGACGCAAATGCTCGAATCGATGATCGCTTCGCCGGTGCCGACGCGCGCCGAAGTCTCCGACGTCGCGACCGCGATCTTCGACGGCGCCGATGCGGTCATGCTCTCCGCCGAATCGGCGGCGGGCCAGTATCCGGTCGAGGCCGTCAAAACCATGGACCGCATCGCACAGGAGGTCGAGCGCGATTCGACTTATCACGCCGCGATCGATCCGCAGCGTCCCGATCCGGAAGCGACCGGGGCCGACGCGATTTCGGCCGCCGCGCGCCAGATCGCCGAGACGCTCGATCTGCCCGCGATCCTGTGCTTGACGAGTTCGGGCGCCACCGCGCTGCGTGTCGCCCGCGAGCGGCCGAAGCCGCCGATCGTCGCGATCTCGCCCAAATTGGAGACCGCGCGAAGGCTCGCCGTCCTGTGGGGCACGCATTGCGTCGTCGGTAAGGACGCCCCCGACATCGACGCGATGGTTGCGCGCGCCTGCAATATCGCGTCGCGCGAAGGCTTCGCGCGCGAAGGCCAGCGGGTGATCCTCGTCGCCGGCGTCCCCCTCGGCACGCCGGGCGCCACCAACATGGTGCGGATCGCTTTCGTCAGCGGGGAATCCACCGGGACCTGAGAAGCAAACTCGCTACGCCCGAATTAAATGTCCCGCCCCTCGACCTGGACTTCGAGCTTTTTCACCATGTCGGGAACCGTATCGAGATAAGGATTAATCGCAAGCGCGCGCCGGAACGCCTCGAGCGCGCGCTTGTCTTCGCCGATCTCCTGCAGGATCACGCCGAGGCCGGTGAGCGCGCCGTAGTGCCGCGGCTCGCGCGCGAGCACGACGCGCAGATCCGCGAGCGCGGCAGGAATGTTCTTCGTTACGTAGTAGAGGGTCGCGCGCTGCGCCCGCGCCTCGGCAAAGTTGGGAGCGATTTCGACGACCGAATCCAGAAGCTCGAAGGCGAGCTTGCTGTCCTTCGCCTCGATCATCGAACGCGCCCGCACCATCAAAAGGTCGGCGGTGGCGCTGCCCGATTGAAGATTCAAGGCCTCGATCTTGGCTTCCACGATCTTGGCGATCGCCTGGTTGGGGGCCTTGGCCAGCGCCTCGTAGAGCGTATCGAGCCGCGCGGCGCGGGCGGCTTTACCGGCGCGAAGCGGACGGCGGACAGGAGCCGCTTTCGGTTCCGGCTGCGCTTCCCGCAGCGCGGGCGTTTGCGACTGCGCGGGCGCGCGATCGCCGCTTGCCGCGAACAGCGCGGCCGCCATCACGATCAGCTGAAAGATTCGACGCATCGCCATGCCAAAGTCTAGGACCGGGTGGCCGAACAGCAAAGGGCGGAATTGCGGCGGAATCTCAAGCGTCGAAGAGGGCTCCGCGTCAACCCTGGCGCGCCTTGAAGCGGCGCTGCGTCTTGTTGATGACATAGACGCGCCCCTTCCTGCGCACCAGACGGTTGTCGCGGTGGCGCTTGCGCAGCGAGCGGAGCGAATTACGGATTTTCATTTTCAGTCCTGTGTCATTCGAAGCGAAATGGTGGGCGCGACAGGGATCGAACCTGTGACCCCTACCATGTCAAGGTAGTGCTCTCCCGCTGAGCTACGCGCCCTTTTTGAAGGCTGCTCCTATATCGGCTGCGCCGGGGGGGCGCAAGCGTGGGCAGCTCACGCCGCGAGCATGCGCTCGACCTCGTTGACGAGATCCTTGAGATGGAAAGGCTTGGAAAGCACCTTGGCGTTCTTGGGGGCGTTGTTCTCCGGATTGAGCGCGACCGCGGCGAAGCCGGTGATGAACATGACCTTGAGTTCGGGATCGAGTTCGGTCGCCTTGCGCGCGAGCTCGATGCCGTCCATTTCCGGCATCACGATGTCGGTCAACAGCAATTCGAACGGCTCCTCGCGCAGCCTGTCATAGGCCGCCTTGCCGTTGTCGAAAGACACGACCTCGTAGCCCGCCTTGGTAAGCGCGCGCGCGAGGAACCGCCGCATGTCGTTGTCGTCTTCGGCGAGCAGGATTTTCGGGCTCGCGACTTCGGCTTCCTCGCTCATTCGATCCCCGCACTCACTTGAATTGCCTATAAGCAGCCATGCCGGTAAATGGTGGGTGAAGGCCGATAAATCATGCCAATGGCCTTCACAAGCGGCCTCAAGAACTTGCACAATGGATGGTAAACCCGGTTACGACCTGTTGCTGAAGAGATCCAACCCGAGATGAGCGCCCATATCGTCGACGAACTCGATCCGCCCTTCGAGGTCGCAGAGCCTACCATGCTGTCGGGGCCGGTGGTCTGCAACTCGCCGCATAGCGGGCGCTCCTACCCCGCGGCGTTTCTCGCCCAGACGAGGCTCGATCTGTCGGTCTTGCGGCGTTCCGAAGACACCTTCGTGGACGAGCTCTTCGCCGAAGCGGTTCGTCTCGGCGTGCCGATGATGCGGGCGCACTTCCCCCGCTCTTTCCTCGACGTCAACCGGGAACCCTATGAGCTCGACCCCCGTATGTTCGAGGGCCGCCTTCCCGCTTTCGCCAACACGCGCTCGCTCCGCGTCGCGGGCGGGCTCGGCACGATCGCGCGCGTGGTCGGCGACGCGCGCGAGATCTACGACCGCAGGCTGCCGGTCGACGAGGCGCTGGGCAGAATCGAGCTTTATTACAAGCCCTATCATCGCGAGCTGCGCCGCCTGGTCATGCGGGCGCAAGAAGGCTTTGGTCTCGCGATCCTCCTGGATTGCCATTCGATGCCCTCGAGCGCGAGCGGCCGGGACGAGCGGCCGCGCGCCGACATCGTGCTCGGCGACCGTTACGGCACGAGTTGCGCGACGCTGGTGACCGATGTGATCGAGGAAACCCTGCGCGATCTCGGCTACAGCGTCTTGCGCAACAAGCCCTATGCCGGCGGCTTTATCACCGAGCATTACGGCGATCCGGCCGCCGGGCTTCACGCCGCCCAGATCGAAATCAACCGCGCGCTGTATATGGACGAGCGCGAATACCGGCGGACTTCCCGCTTCGAGTATGTGCGCACCGACCTCGGCCGCACGATCGCCAAGCTCGCCGCCGTCACCGCCCAGGGCATCGAGCCGCTGCGCGACGCCGCTGAGTAACGCCTTGCGTCATGCGCATAGCTGCTATGTGTTCGATGGAATACATGCCTTAGAACTGGATTCCACTGCCGCCCTCATTTGGGGCCGCTCGGATTCCCGCGAACGCGGGCGAAGGGGCGGGAAACACCGACCCCCGGCTAAGCCATTGAAAGAAAAAGGGCCGCTAGGGTTGCTAGCGGCCCAAGTCTAGGGAGGAAACGCCCAAGGAGGGCGGCAATAACGCAACGCCATTGCGTTATCGCACTGCAGCAATATACACCGCGCTGCAAAACCCGCAAGGGTCTGTACTGCTGTCCTAATGCGCTTTTCGTCGCACCCGCAGGCCCGACCTCACCTGCGCAATCCCGTGCTGGGCGGCGTCCTTGCGAACACCGTCGCACGACAATCTCGACCGCGCGCACGCAGCGCGGCTAAAGGTGGCGCAGGAGCAGCTCGATGGGAGCGGTCGATTTCGCGGCCTTTGTCGATGAACTCGCGACCGTCGCGGGCGAGGCGATCCGGCCGTTCTTCCGCACGACGCTCGGGGTCGAAAACAAGGGCAGGAGCGGCGTCTTCGATCCGGTCACCGCCGCCGACCGCGCCGCCGAACAAGCGATGCGCACGCTCATCCGCAAGACGTTTCCCCGGCACGGCATCGTCGGCGAGGAATTCGACGATGAAGGCTCCGACGCGGCCTATGTTTGGGTGCTGGACCCGATCGACGGCACCAAGTCTTTCATATCGGGAATGCCCGCCTGGGGCACGTTGATCGGCCTTCTGAAGGGTGGCTTGCCGGTCTACGGCATGATGAACCAGCCTTTCATCGGCGAGCGTTTTACCGGCGACGGAGTGAGCGCGCGCTATCGCGGACCTGTGGGCGAAAGACGTCTGAACGTGCGGGCCTGCGCGGGTCTCTCCGGCGCGACGCTGTTCACCACGAGCCCGCTGTTGATGAGCGACGAAGAACGCGGATCGTTCGAAAAGGTACAAGCCAGGGCGCGCCTGTCGCGCTACGGCGGCGACTGCTATGCCTATTGCATGATCGCCGCCGGTTTCGTCGATCTCGTCATCGAAACCGACCTCAAGCCTCACGACATTGTCGCGCTCATTCCGATCATCGAGGGTGCCGGCGGAATCATCACCAACTGGGCCGGCAAGGCCGCCGCAAGCGGCGGAAGAATTGTCGCCGCCGGCGACAAGCGCGTGCATGCCGAGGCGCTCAAGCTTCTGCAAGCTTGATTTTAGCGATAGAGCGGCGAGGAGCCCGGCACGAACGCGTCGAACGCGGCCCAGAACTGCGCCCGGATGATATCGCGTTCCATCAGTATCTCGTGCCGGGCGCCGGGAATGACCAGATGCGAGCCGGCGCGCAATCTGACCGCGAAGCGCTCGGTCGCCGTGGTCGAAGCGATCGGGTCCTCGCCGGCGGCGAAAATCAACAGCGGCTGGCGGAGCGTGGTCGGATAGAGCGGATCGTTGAAGCGCTCCATCACCCGAAAAGCGGCATTGACCCAGGCGAAGGTCGGCGAGCCGAGCCCCAAGCCGGGCAATTCCTCCAGCGCCCGAATGCGCTCGTAGCGCACGGGATCCGCGGTCAGCGGGTTGCCGGCAAAGGGCCGGCTCGAAATCGGCGCCGGCCCGCCGCCGAGGATGTAGGACTTGCCGAGGCCGAGCATGGTGCCGGCTTTGGCAACGACACGGGCCATCGGCCGGCCGGCATAACCGACCAGATCGATCATCGGCGCGCACAATACGAGCCGGTCGAACCACCGGCGGCCCAGGTGAATGGCCTCGAGCAGAATGGCTCCGCCCATTGAATGGGCAAGACCGAAGATCGGCGCGGGACAATCGGGAAGCACGATTTCGCGCATGAAAACTTCAAGGTCCCGCTGATAATCGTCGAAGGAGCGGACATAGCCCTTGCGGGGATCGGCGAGAAGCCGATCAGAGCCGCCCTGCCCGCGCCAATCCAGCGCCGCGACGGCAAGGCCGCGCTCGCGCAGCTCGCGAATGACCTCGAAATACTTCTCGATCATTTCGGTGCGGCCGCCGAACAGGCAAACCGTCCCGCGTCGCGGGCCGGTCGGGTTCCAGCGCGCGAAGCGCAGCTTCAATCCGCCGGCGGTTACGAGGTGGCCGGCCACGGCGCCCTCGGGCACCGGGTTCACCGGAATGCTGTGGAGTGTCATTAATGCCTTGCCGCTGCCGGTCGCGCGAAGGCGCGCCTGGAACTTCAGTTACAACGGCCTATTTCTTTGGGCAACGCTCAGCGGCGGTCGTCAAAACCGATCGCCCGCACGCCGTCGATCCCGCCGCTCTTTCCGTTGATGATGAGGCGCACCCGCTCGCCGCGCGGCCCGGTCGCCTCGGTGATGTAGGTCGAGCCGCGATGTTGCGGCGGCGATATATCGCGGAAGCCCTTCGCCTGCAGGGAGCTTACGATCTCGCTCGAGCCGAGCGGTTTGTGGCCGCCGGGCGCAATGCCCCGCTGGCTGTAATAGTCGTATGACAGGAGTGGAATGCCCGGTCGAATGAAAGGCATGGGCGGACGGCGCGGAGCGATCGCGATCCTGCCGATTCGCCGGCGCTGCATAAAAACACCGTGCTGGCCGAAGGAAACGGAGGCGGAAAAATCGACCGCGAGCGTCATGGCCACCGCGATGGCGAATGTTGCGAATGTCTGTCTCGACATCGCACACCCTTTTTTTTGGCGCATAAACCCGGTCTGCCGCATAAAGCCGAATGCCCGCGGGCGCTAAAGAGCGGCCGCAGTCTAAATCTTTCCCCTCCGGGCTATAAGCCTCGGCCTGAACCTCGCCAAAAGCAGCCGTTCATCAACGGTTCATCTAGGGGCTGAGGGGCCCCTTGCGAGGCGGAAAGCCGCTACCCACATTTCCGACCGCGCAGGCCATTGGGCTGCGCGAACCGAGACGGGCCCGGCCATTGGGCGGGCTCTAACCGCATGTCGCTTCAAAGGAGGATATGCCATGCGAACTTTCGATCTTACCCCCCTTTATCGTTCGACCGTCGGCTTTGACCACTTGTTCTCGCTGCTCGATTCGTTCGGCGGCGTGGACGGCGGCAATCCGGCCTATCCGCCCTACAACATCGAGCGCACCGGCGAGAACGCGTACCGTATCTCGGTCGCGGTGGCCGGCTTCACCGAGAAGGAATTGAACATCGAGGTGAAGGAAAACACGCTCTCGATCCGCGGCGAGAAGGAAACCACGCAGAAGAAGGAACAGGATGGCGAAGTGCTCTATCAGGGCATCGCGGCCCGGGCCTTCGAGCGCCGCTTCCAGCTCGCCGATCATGTCGAGGTGCGCGGCGCGAGTCTCGAGAACGGTCTCCTGCACGTCGATCTCGTGCGCGAGATTCCCGAGAGCAAGAAGCCGCGCCAGATCGCGATCGGCAACGGCAAAGTGATCGAGGCGAAGCCCGCGAAGGCCGCCTGACGATCCGGCTGATGGTGTGATGAGGAGGGGCGCCCCGGGAATCCGGGGCGCCCTTTGATTTATTCGAGCGGCTGGACCGGGAAGTCCGGCGTCTTGGCGGGTGCGCTCGAACGAACGGCCTTTTTCTCATCCGATGGGACCGAACCGGTGGCCTCCGGCGCGCTCGGACCTGCAGCGACTGCGGGCGCGTCTTGCTTGCTCGCATCCTGCGGCGCCTCCGAAGGCCTTGGCTTCGGCAGCGGCGTGTTGGGACGCGAAGCGACCTTCTTCTCGGGCTGAATGGCAGGCCCGCCCGACGACTGCGGTCCCGGCCCATAGGCGCCGCCGCGCGATAGATAACCCTGGCCCGCGGGAGGCGGGCCGTATGGGCCCCCGGCCGAAGGCGGCGGCAGTTCGTCGTATCCCGGCCCGCGCATAGGCACCCACGGCCCTTCGCCGGCTGGGCCGCCCGAAACCAGGCGCGGCGGGTATGGCCGGTCGATCGCGACGATGTTGACGACCCGGCCCGTTTGCGCATCGACGAGCACGCGTACCAGCGTTCCTTCGCGCCCCACGGCACGCACGACCCACACCGGGCCGCGCAGCCGCGGCTCGCTCACCGGACGCAATCCCATCGCTTGAACGCGCGCCAGAACCTGGCCGGGCGCCACGCCATAGTAAGGCGCGGGCGGCGGATACATTTGGGCGGCGGCGGGCGATCCCGCGAAGCAGGCCGAGACCGCAAGCGCAACCGCATACCCCGCGGCGTACACGGCATGTGACCTATTCATGGATGACCTCCAACGCTCTCCGCGCAGCATCACGTTTCCGCTGCGAAGTCGCGCATCCGAATGCGGCTTACTTTGGACGGGAAGCGCTCGCGGACGGACTTCTGCGCATCTCCGTTGCGTCCGAGCCGACCGGGCCCTACGTTTTCTTTCGGCGGCGACGAGGCGGCCGCAACAAGTGGAAACTTTCGCGGTCCTCGTCCTTGTGCGGAGGGAAGAGTTCTGGCATTATGACAGTGATGCTGTCCCAATTGGACAAAGGCGCCATGGTGAGCGATCGGCCTGAAGAACGATTGCCGGTTAATCGGCCAAAACGCCGCTAGCCGTTCGACCGCACCGAGCCCCTAGGGCCGGATCGGACCCAAAGCGCCGTTTCATCGACAAGGGCATGCAAGCAAGGCCGTCCGGGCGCGGCGAATGGCGCAGAATGTGCAGGAGTGTGTAAGCTTGCGAGGCGAGGAAAATGGCACGGGGTCGGAGTGCGCAAGGCGGCAGGCGCAGCGGCAAGGCGGGCCGCGCGATCGAGGCCGCGCGCCGCGCGCCGGAATCTGATCGTCCCGCTTCGGCCATCGCTTCGGGACTTTTCGACCCGAGCCTAGAGAAGGATTCGTGCGGCGTCGGTTTCATCGCCGACATCAAGGGCCGGCACTCGCATCAGATCGTCAAGGACGGCCTGGCGATCCTTCTCAACCTCGAACATCGCGGCGCCGTCGGCGCCGATCCGCGCGCCGGCGACGGCGCCGGCATTCTGGTGCAGAAGCCGCACAAATTCTTCGTCAGATGCGCGGACGAACTGGGTTTTGCCTTGCCCGCGCGAGATCAATACGCCGTCGGCGTTTTGTTCATGCCGCACGATGCCGAATGGCGCGAGAAGATCCGCACGATTTACCACGAGCAAGCCGCGCTCGAAGGGATGAAGGTGCTCGGCTGGCGCGAGGTGCCGACCGACGATTCCACGCTCGGCGAGTCGGTGAAGCCGACCGCGCCCGTGCACCAGCAGGTCTTCATCGCCCGCGGCGCCAACATCAAGGACGAAGATGAATTCGAGCGCCGCCTTTACATCCTGCGCAAGACGATCTCGGGCATTTTGTACGGGATGCGCGAGCGCAAGAGCTCGGGCTATTACCCGGTTTCGATTTCCTGCCGCACCGTCGTCTACAAGGGCATGTTCCTCGCCGATCAGCTGGGCACCTACTATCCCGACCTGCGCGATCCGGATTTCGAGAGCGCGCTCGCGCTCGTGCACCAGCGTTTCTCCACCAATACCTTCCCGACCTGGTCGCTCGCCCATCCCTACCGGATGATCTGCCACAACGGCGAGATCAATACGCTGCGCGGCAACAACAACTGGATGGCGGCCCGCCAGGCGACCGCGGACTCGCCGCGCTTCGGCAAGGACATTTCGCGGCTTTGGCCGATTTCGTACGAAGGTCAGTCGGACACCGCCTGCTTCGACAACGCGCTCGAATTCCTTGTGCGCGGCGGCTATTCGCTCGCCCACGCGGTGATGATGATGATTCCGGAGGCCTGGGCGGGCAATCCGCTCATGGACGAGGAGCGCCGCGCCTTCTACGAGTACAACGCCGCGCTGATGGAGCCGTGGGACGGCCCGGCGGCGATCGCGTTTACCGACGGCCGCCAGATCGGCGCCACGCTTGACCGCAACGGCTTGCGCCCGGCGCGTTATCTCGTCACCCGCGACCACCGCATCGTGATGGCCTCGGAGATGGGCGTGCTGCCGATCCCCGAAGAGGACATCGTGCGGAAATGGCGGCTGCAGCCGGGCAAGATGCTTCTTGTCGACCTCGTCGAGGGGCGCCTTGTCCCCGACGAGGAGATCAAGGCGAGATTCGCGCAACTGCATCCTTACCAGGAGTGGCTCGATCGCACGCAGGTGGTGCTGGAAAATCTTCCGCCGGCGAAGGCGCGGGCGCCGCGTTCGAATCTCTCGCTGCTCGATCGACAGCAGGCGTTCGGCTACACCCAGGAAGACATCAAGTTCCTGATGTCGCCGATGGCGACGCAAGGCGAGGAGGCGGTCGGATCGATGGGCAACGACACGCCGATCTCGGCGTTGTCGGACAGGCCGAAGCTCCTCTACACTTATTTCAAGCAGAACTTCGCGCAGGTGACGAACCCGCCGATCGACCCGATCCGCGAAGAGCTCGTCATGAGCCTCGTCTCGATCATCGGGCCGCGGCCGAACCTGTTCGATCTCGAGGGCGCCGCCGACAAGAAGCGCCTCGAGGTGCACCAGCCGATTCTCACCGACGAGGACCTGGAAAAAATCCGCGAGATCGCTGAGGTCGATTCTTATTTTCAGTCGATGAGCCTCGACATCACCTACACCGCCGAGAACGGCGCCAGCGGGATGAAGGAGGCGCTCGACGGGCTTTGCGGCAGCGCCGAGAAGGCCGTTCGCGCCGGCGTCAACATCATCATTCTGTCCGACCGCCACGTCGGACCCGAACGCGTGCCGATTCCGGCGCTATTGGCGACCGCGGCCGTGCACCATCATTTGATTCGCAAGGGCTTGCGCACCTCCGTCGGGCTCGTTGTCGAAACCGGCGAGGCGCGCGAGGTGCATCACTTCGCTTGTCTCGCGGGCTACGGCGCCGAGGCGATCAATCCCTATCTCGCCTTCGAGACGCTGGTCGCGGCCAAGGACGAGCTGCCGCAAAAGCTCGACGAGAAGGAAATCCTCAAGCGCTACACCAAGTCGATCGACAAGGGCTTGCTGAAGGTCATGTCCAAGATGGGCATTTCGACCTACCAGTCTTATTGCGGCGCGCAGATTTTCGACGCGGTGGGGCTCGCTTCGGATTTCGTCGCCGAATTCTTCACCGGCACCGCGACGCGCATCGAAGGCGTCGGGCTCGACGGCGTCGCGCACGAATCCGTTCAGCGCCATCGCGATGCTTTTGACGACGCGCCGATCTATCGCGACATGCTCGATGTCGGCGGCGAATACGCCGTGCGCGTGCGCGGCGAAGAGCATGTGTGGAACCCGATCACCGTCGCGGCATTGCAGCACGCGGTGCGCGGCAACAACCCGCAAAAGTACCGCGACTTCGCGCATACGATCAACGAGCAGTCCGCGCGGCTTTACACGATCCGCGGGCTCTTCCGCCTGAAGCCGGCGGAAGAGGACGGCCGCAAGCCGGTTCCGCTCGACGAGGTCGAGCCCGCGAAGAACATCGTCAAGCGCTTCTCGACGGGCGCGATGTCCTTCGGCTCGATCTCGCGCGAGGCGCACACCACGCTCGCGATCGCCATGAACCGGATCGGCGGCAAATCGAACACCGGCGAAGGCGGCGAGGAAGCCGACCGCTTCAAGCCGCTGCCGAACGGCGATTCGATGCGCTCGGCGATCAAGCAGGTCGCCTCGGCGCGCTTCGGGGTGACGACCGAATATCTCGTCAACTCCGACATGATGCAGATCAAGATCGCGCAGGGCGCCAAACCCGGCGAAGGCGGCCAGCTGCCCGGGCACAAGGTCGATAAGATCATCGCCAAGGTGCGCCACTCGACGCCGGGCGTCGGGCTGATCTCGCCGCCGCCGCACCACGACATCTATTCGATCGAGGACCTCGCCCAGCTCATCTTCGACTTGAAGAACGTCAACCCCGAGGGCTGGGTCTCGGTCAAGCTCGTATCCGAGGTCGGCGTCGGCACGGTCGCGGCCGGCGTGTCGAAGGCGCGCGCGGACCACGTGACCATCGCCGGCTACGAGGGCGGCACCGGCGCCTCGCCGCTCACCTCGATCAAGCACGCCGGCTCGCCGTGGGAGATCGGCCTCGCCGAAACCCATCAAACGCTTGTCGCCAATCGCCTGCGCGGCCGCATCTCGGTCCAGGTCGACGGCGGCATCCGCACCGGCCGCGACGTGGTGGTGGGCGCGATGCTCGGCGCCGACGAGTTCGGCTTCGCCACCGCCCCGCTGATCGCCGCCGGCTGCATCATGATGCGCAAGTGCCATTTGAACACCTGCCCGGTCGGCGTCGCGACGCAAGATCCCGTGCTGCGCAAGCGCTTCCGCGGCCAGCCCGAGCACGTGATCAACTACTTCTTCTTCGTCGCCGAGGAAGTGCGCGAGCTGATGGCTTCGCTGGGCTATCGCCGCTTCGACGAGATGATCGGCCAGATGCAGATGCTCGACCGGCGCAAGGTCATCGACCACGCCAAGGCCAAGGGCCTCGATTTCTCGCGCCTGTTCACCAAACCCGAAGCGCCGAAGGGCGTGAACATTTTCAAGTGCGAGCCGCAGGATCACAAGATCCACAAGATCCTCGATCGCCAGCTGATTGTGGAAGCGCAGGCAGCGCTCGACCGCGGCGCGCCGGTGAAGCTCGCGGCCGCGATCAAGAACACCGACCGCGCCACCGGCGCCATGCTCTCGGGCGAGGTCGCCAAGCGCTACGGCCACGCCGGGCTCCCCGACGACACGATCCACGTGAAGTTCACGGGCACGGCGGGCCAGAGCTTCGGGGCCTGGCTCGCGCGCGGGGTCACCTTCGATCTCGACGGCGAAGGCAACGATTATGTCGGCAAGGGTTTGTCGGGCGGCCGCCTCATCATCCGGCCGCCGGCCAAGACCGGCGTCGTGCCGGAAGATTCGATCATCGTCGGCAACACCGTGCTCTACGGCGCGATCGAGGGCGAGTGCTATTTCCGCGGCATCGCGGGCGAGCGTTTTGCGGTCCGCAACTCCGGCGCCATCGCCGTCATCGAGGGCGCGGGCGACCATTGTTGCGAGTACATGACGGGCGGCGTCGTGGCGGTGCTCGGCCGCACCGGACGCAATTTCGCCGCCGGCATGTCGGGCGGCGTCGCCTATGTCCTCGACGAGGACGGCACGTTTGAGAGCCGCTGCAATCTCGCCATGGTCGCGCTCGAGCCGGTCATCGACGAAGAAGAAGTGAGCGAGCGCGTCTATCATCACGCCCGCGATCTCGCCGCGCATGGCCGCGTCGACGTCATGAAGGATATGACCCGCCACGACGCCGCCCGGCTGCACCGGCTGATCGCGCAGCACGCGCACTATGCCGGCTCGAAGCGCGCGGCGGAAATTCTCGCCGGCTGGAAGGATTATCTGCCCAAGTTCCGCAAGGTGATGCCGGTCGAATACCGCCGCGCGCTCGCCGAGCTCAAAGCGGAGGATGAGGCTGAAAAGCCTCGCCTCGCCGCCGGTGCCTAGGGCCAATGGGCAAGATTACCGGCTTTTTGGAGATCGAGCAGGAGGATCGGCACTACCAGCCGGTCGCCGAACGATTGAAGCACTATCGCGAGTTCCTGATCCCGCTGTCGGTGAAGGAAACGCGCGATCAGGCCGCGCGCTGCATGGATTGCGGCATTCCCTATTGTCACACGGCTTGTCCGGTGAACAATCAGATCCCCGATTGGAACGACCTCGTCTACAAGAACGATTGGGAAAAGGCCGCGCGCAATCTCCACTCGACCAACAATTTCCCCGAATTCACCGGCCGCGTTTGCCCGGCCCCGTGCGAGGCCTCCTGCACACTCAACATCATCGACCAGCCGGTCACCATCAAGACGATCGAGTGCGCGATCGCCGACCGCGCCTTCGCCGAAGGCTGGGTGAAGCCCGAGCCGCCCGCCGTCAGGAGCGGGAAGAAAGTTGCCGTGATCGGTTCCGGCCCCGCGGGCTTGGCCGCCGCCCAACAGCTCGCGCGCGCCGGTCACGAAGTCCACCTCTACGAAAAATTCGCCAAGGCCGGCGGCCTGCTGCGTTACGGCATCCCCGACTTCAAGATGGAAAAGCACCACGTCGAACGCCGCGTCGCGCAGATGGAAGCGGAAGGCGTCGTGTTCCATTACGGCGCCCATGTCGGGGTGAACGAGCCGGTCGAAAAGCTCGTAAAGGCGCATGACGCGGTTCTGTTGTCCGGCGGCGCCGAGAAAGCCCGCGATATCCCGATTCCCGGCCGCGAGCTCAAGGGCATCCATTTCGCGATGGATTTCCTCCCGCAGCAGAACCGCCGCGTGAGCGGCGAGGCGGCGGAGGCGGGCGAGCCGATTCTCGCAACCGGCAAGCATGTGATCGTGATCGGCGGCGGCGATACCGGCTCCGACTGCATCGGAACCTCGACGCGCCAACGCGCGCTCTCGATCACGCAGCTCGAGATCATGCCGAGGCCGCCGCTGCACGAAGACAAGCTGCTCACCTGGCCGGATTGGCCCCTCAAGCTGCGGACCTCGTCGAGCCAAGAGGAAGGCGCCGAGCGCGAATTCGCGGTGATGACGCAACGGTTTTCGGGCGAGAACGGCCAAGTGAAAAAACTTCACTGCGTGCGCGTCGACGATCAGATGAAGCCGCTGCCCGGCAGCGAGTTCGAACTTGCGGCCGATCTCGTGCTGCTCGCCATGGGCTTCGTGCATCCCGTGCACGAGGGCATAATCAAAAATCTCGGCCTGAAGTTAGACGCGCGCGGAAACGTCGAAGCCGACACCCTTGCCTACCAGACCTCGATCCCGAAGGTATTCGCCGCCGGCGACATGCGGCGCGGGCAATCGCTGGTGGTGTGGGCGATCCGCGAAGGCCGGCAGGCGGCGCACGCGATCGACAAATTCCTCATGGGATCGACGACGCTGCCGCGCTGAGCTAGCGCGGAACCGCCGGCTTGGCCGGCGCGGCGCGCGCTTTTGCTCCCGCAGGCGGCGATTCTTGCGGCTCCGTTTCCGCCGGCGGCCAGCGAAAATCGTCGGCGCGTCCGGCGACGGGCTCGGCCGGGATTCCCTCGATCAACGTCCGCGCGGCGATCGGATCGGCCACAGGAGCCTTCGCCGCACCGGCGGGCTGACCGCCCGCAAGCGGGCCGGAGGGCGCCGCCGGCTGGGTCAGCGACAGCACCGGGCCCGCAAGCGGGCGCGCGGCGGGCGCCGGCCGCCCGGGCTGCGCCGCCGTCGCAGGCGGGGGCTCCGGCGCCGTATCGCGCGGGATCGAAGGCTGCGAGCCGCGCGAATCGAACAGGCGGATCAGCTCGCGCTCGACGTAATGCGCGAGCTTGCGCTGGCCCGCCTTGGTGAAATGGATGCCGTCGGCCGCGCGCAGGCGCCGGGTCTGACCGTCGAGCGCGGGGCCGCTCGCCATGTAGTCTCCGCTCTCGGCGACGAAGCCGTCCCACACATCCACGTAATAGCCGCCCACCTTGCGCGTGCGTTCGGCGAGAATCTCATTGAGATAGACCACGTCGGTCGACAGCTTCGGGTTGCGCATCGAAGGCATGCCAACGACGAAGATCGGAACGTTCTTGTCCTTCAATTTGACCAGAAAGTCCTCGATGCGCTTGCCGTAAAGCTCCCGCCAACGATCGGTGCGAAACTCGTAGGCTCCCTGATCGTCGCGCAGCGGCTGGCGGTCGTTCACGCCCAACATCACCACGATCGCCGTGACCTTCTCCTTGGCAAGCAGCGCCGGCGCCTGTCCGACCCAGTCGTAAAAGTCGCCGCGCACGAAGCCCGAATTCGTCTTTGTCTTTCTGGAAATCGCCACTTCAGGCCGATCGTTGACGAAAGCGTCGGCCAGGCCCTGCGCGATCTGCTCGGCCATCACATCGCCGAACACGAGAACGTATTCGGTCGCGTTGATCGTCCGCTGGGTATCGGCTTCGGCGCTCGAACCGTAGACGGTCCCGGTGGGCTGGTCCGAAGGCGGCTCAACGATGATCCGGCGCGGCGGCGGCGGCGCTTCGAAGCCGGGAAAATTGAACAGCGAGCGCTCGCGGCGAAACGGATCGCGCAGAAAAAAGAAGCGATCGTCGCGCTGCGCGGCGGCCTCGTTGGCGAAGCCTGCGAGAACGGCGGCGCCGAGGAGAAAAGCCAGGACAGGAGTTCGAACCATGGCGGGCCTGACGCTCCGATACCCGCCAGCGATGGCCGAGTTTCGCGGCCATTTCAAGACTTTTTCGAAAAGCCCGGGTAACGCGGCCTAGTGCGGGGATCAGCGGGCGCGCCGCAAGCGGTCGAGCACCTTCCCGCTCGCGAAACCGTCGGGCACGAGCCCGGAGCGCGCCTGAAAATTACGCAACGCCGCGCGCGTGCGCGGGCCGAGATTGCCGTCGTTTTCGCCGACGTCGTAGCCGAGCGTCGCGAGCCTTTCCTGCAGCTCGAAGCGATCGCCGCGCGTGAGCGCGCCTTCCTCGCGCGGCCAGGGCTGCACCAGCGGCCCGCCGCCCCGGATGCGGTCGGCCAAATGCCCGATCGCCAGCGCATAGGCCTCCGCCGGATTGTACTTCATGATCACATGGAAATTATCGATCATGAGGAAGGCGGGCCCGCGCGCCCCCGCCGGCGCGGTGAGGAAGGCAAGGTCGCCGGGGCGAGGGAAGGTTTTATCTCCCGCGCGCTTGATGCCGAGCGCTTCCCACTCCTTGATCGTTTTTCGGATCGAACGGTCGGCGAGCATGAAATTGAAGCTCGGCGGGAGGGTGACCTCGTAGCCCCAACTCGAACCGGCACGCCAGCCGTCGCGCTTCAGGTTGTTGGCGGTCGAGGCGAGCAGGTCGGGAATCGAATCCACGACGTTCTTCCTGCCGTCGCCGTCGAAATCGACGGCGTAGCGCTTGAACGAAGTCGGCATGAACTGCGTCGGCCCGAAGGCGCCCGCCCAGGAGCCTTTCAGATGCTCGAGGGGAACGTCGCCGTGTTCGAGAATCTCCAGCGTGGAGAGGAATTCCTCGCGGAAATAGTTTTGCCGCCGGCCGATGCAGGCAAGCGTCGCGGTCGATTGCACCACCGGGCGCTCCCCGCCCTCGGTGCCGAAATTCGATTCGATCCCCCAGATCGCGGCCAGAACGTAGCGATCGACGCCGTAGGCTCTTTCGACGGCGTCAAACGTCTGGCGGTTTTGCGCGACGGCGGCCCGGCCGATGGCGATCCGGTCCTCGTTCACGAGATCGTCGAGATAGTCCCAGATCGGTTTCTCGAATTCGGGCTGCCGGTCGAGCAGATCCATGATCTTGAGATCGGGCGTAAGCCCGCGCGTCGCCGCTTCGAAGGTGCGCAGGGAAACGCCGCGCCGCGCGGCCTGCGGCCACAACGATGCGAGGCAACGGTCGAAATTGGACGCCGCGGAAGCGATCGCCTCCGGCGTCATCAGCGGATGCGTCGGGCCCTGGGCGGCCGGCGCCGATCGCGGCACGTTGCCCGTGACGTCGGCTTGGTAGCGTTGATCGTTCTCGCTTTGCGCCAAGGCCGGGGCGAGCGGCAGCGCGGCCGCGAGCAGAATTGCGCCGAGCAGCGCTTGGCGCCGCCGGCGCGCAACGCCTTGATTCAGGACTTTGCGCATTCGTCCCCTCATCCCGCTCCCATCCAGGCAAGGCCGCACTTTCACGCCCAATCAGGCCGGAAATATGATTCCTCCGAGCCGCCGATTCAGCGTTGCAGCCGCGCCCCGATCAGTACGATGTTGGCCGTATAGTTATTGCCCGGATTGTTCGAACTCAACCGCTCCTGCCGCAGCTCGCCGCGCAGCGCGAACGAGCGATTGAGGTAGTAGGTCAAGGCGCCGCCGTAGGTGAAGCGGTTGTCGATGCGGTCGATGCCGCGATAATCGTCGAGCGCGTAGCTCGCGAAGGCGGAGCCGATCAGCCAGCGCCTGAAGGCGTGGTCGACGGTGACTTTGGCCTCATGCGTAAACACGCCGGAGGCGCCCGTGAGCGTGCTTTCTCCGATACTGGATGTCACGCCAAGCGTGACCTTGGTCAGCGGCGTCGCTTTCCACACCAGCGAGGAATCGACCATCAACCCGGAAATATTCGGCAGCGTCGGATCGTCGTAGGTCCGGCGCCCATAGCCGATCGATGCCTCGCCCTTGATGATCTCCGGCCGGTCGAGGGCGATGCCGACGTCCGCCTTGATTCCGTCCGAGCCGCGGCGGATGCCGGAGGCGTCGACCGTGTGATCGAATACGCGCGTATCGACCGCGGCCTCCACGAACGGCTTCACGCCGCCGGTCACCTCGTAGCTCGCGCGCAGCCTGGTCGAATAGGTGTTGTAATTGCTGTCGGAGAGGTCGACGACGCCTCCGCCGATCAATTCCGCGTTCTGATAAATGTTGCGCTCGAAGCCGCCATAGAGGCCAAGCTCGAGACGATTGAATGCCTGCACCACGCCCGCCGTGCTGCCCAGGGTGTAAATGTTCGGCGGCCGTTTCGCGCCGGTGACGGAATCGGGCGTGCCCGCGCTTTGCGTCGTGAGCAGAGCCTTTTCCTCGAGCTCGATGCGCGTCGTCTTGGCGACGTCGATCCGTCCGCGCACGATCGCCGCCGCGTCGGGTCGGTCATTGTGATCGACGTCGCTATAATGCGTGAAGGAGCCGCGCAGGTCGACCGACAGCTCGTGGCGCGACCAGTCCGAGCGCGCGCTCACCTCCGACTTCACCGTGGTGAAGCGCGAGCCTGGCCCGCCCTGCGTGCGCAGCGGATTGTCGTCGAAGCCTTCCGCGACCTCGATGCTCGGCTTCAAGAGGAAAGCGCCGGCGCGCACGCCTACCGGCCCGTAGGGCTCCTCCTCCGCCTTCGGGCGCTTAAAGGGTCCCGCCGTCGAAGGTATCGCCGACGTGATGATGCCGGTGGCGGCATTCGTCCGTTGCGCGCGCCCGGGAAGGGGCGCCCCCGGCCGCGCCGTGGTTTCCGCCACGGCGGTTTCCGGTTTTTTCTTCTTGCGATGCTTGGCGCGGTACTGCGCCTGCGCCGCCGATACGAAGCCGGTGTCGCCCGCGCCCGAAGCGGGCGGCGAGCCGAAGGATGGGTCGTCCGATTGAGAAAGTTGAGCGTTCCGGCCGCCGCCGGCGGGCAAGGTCGAGCGCAAACCCGCGCGCGTGGGATCGTCCCCCTCACCCGCCGCGTAGACGGATGCCGCCCATAGCAAAAGCACGAGCGCAGCGGCGCTCGATCGTCCGGGTCGTGAGTGGCGCGGCACCGTCGGGGCTCTTCATTCGTCCGTATGGTTAACGAAGGTAAAATGCGCATGGTTAACGGACCCTTGTTCCTCCGCCGGGGTCGCCTCTCCCCTTTGCCCGTGCTAGGAAAATCGCGCTTGGGGGACAGCGAGGGGCTCGTTCATGGCCGGCGTGAAAGGCCGCAAAGCCGCTGATTTGGGGATTTCCTCGGAACTCGTCCGTTCCGCGCTTCGGACGCTGGAAACGGAGGCGGCCGGACTCGCCGCGCTGTCCGCGGCGATCAGTAACAGCCTCGGCGAGACCTTCGTCGCCGCCGTCGAAAAGATCCGCGCCGCCAGCGGCCGCGTGATTGTCACCGGCATGGGCAAGAGCGGCCATATCGGCCGCAAGATCGCGGCCACGCTCGCCTCGACCGGCACGCCCGCCTATTTCGTGCATCCGGGCGAAGCAAGCCACGGCGATCTCGGCATGATCACCCGCGACGACGTGATCGTGGCGCTCTCCTGGTCGGGTGAAACCGGCGAATTGCGCGACCTCATCGAATACGCCAAGCGCTTCCGCGTCGCGCTGGTCGCCGTCACTGCCAACGCGAAATCGACGCTGGCGGAGGCCGCCGACGTTCTATTGTTGTTACCGCAAGCGACCGAGGCGTGCCCGCTCGGTCTTGCGCCGACGACCTCGACGCTCGTTCAGCTCGCGCTCGGCGACGCGCTTGCCGTCGCGTTGTTCGAAAGCCACGGCTTCACCGCGCTCGATTTCAAGGCGCTGCACCCCGGCGGCAAGCTCGGGGCGAGCCTGACCTTTGTGCGCGACGTGATGCATCGACGGGAATCGACGCCGCTCGTGCGCGACGGCACCCGCATGGCGGACGCGATCGTGGAGATGACGTCGAAAGGCTTCGGTTGCGTCGGTATCGTGGACGCGGCGGGCACATTGATTGGAATCATCACCGACGGCGACCTGCGCCGGCACATGGCGGACAATCTCCTCTCGCGCTCGGTCGATGAAGTGATGTCCAAGAAGCCGAAGACGGTGCGGCCCGATCAGCTCGCGGGCGAGGCGCTGGGCTTTATGAACGCGGTCAAGGTCAACGCCTTGTTCGTGGTGGAAGGAGCGAAGCCCGTCGGGCTCGTGCGCGTCCACGAGTTGCTGCGCATCGGCGTCGCCTAATTTCAAACGACCGCACGCTACCCGCCCTCAAAGCCAGCCCGCGAGCTCGCGCTCGACCAGGCCGCTGATCAATCGCATCCCGCGCCCGGAATCGTTGAGGCAGGGAATGGCGGCAAAACGCTCGCCGCCGGCGTGGCGGAAGATTTCGGCGTTCTCCACCGCGATCTCCTCGAGCGTCTCCAGGCAATCGGCCGAAAAGCCGGGCATAACGATGGCGAGATTCTTGACGCCCGATCGCGCCAGCGCCCGAATCGTTTCGTCGGTGGCGGGCTTGAGCCATTCGGCGCGGCCGAAGCGCGATTGGAAGGTCAGGCGAAACTTGCCCTCGTCGAGCTTCAGCCGCTCGCGTAACAAGCGCGCCGTCTCCACGCATTGGCTTTCGTAGGGATCGCCCTTCCGCACGTATTCGCTCGGTATCCCGTGAAACGAGGCCAGCACGACGCCCGGCTTCCAGGAAAGCTTGGCGAGTTCGTCCTCGAGCGAGGCGGCGACCGCTTCGATATAGGCCGGATCGTCGAAATAGGGCGGCACAAAGCGCAGCGTCGGTTGGCGGCGGAATTGGGCAAGCGCCTCGAAAACCTTATCGCTGACGCTGGCCGTCGTCGCCGCCGCGTACTGCGGATAGAGCGAAACGATCAGGATACGCTCGCATCCCCTCTTCTCGAGCGCCTCCAGGCGCGAGAGGATCGACGGATTTCCGTAGCGCATGGCCCAATCCACGGCGATGCGGCGGTCATTGGCGAAATGCGCCGCGAGCTTCTCGGCCTGCGCGCGCGTGATCGTCTTTAGCGGCGATTCGTTCCGCTCGCGATTCCAAATCTTGTCGTAGTTGCGGCCGCTGCGCGTAGGTCGAATCGACAGAACGACGAAATTGAGCACGAACCACCACAGCACGCGGTTGGTCTCGACCACGCGCCGGTCGGAGAGAAATTCCTTGAGGTAGCGGCGCATCGACCAATAGTCGGTCGCCTCGGGCGTGCCCAAATTCACCAGAAGCACGCCGATGCCGGCGGAATTTTTTTGATCCATGGATGGGATATGGCGCGGGCGCAAACAGGCGTCAATCGCGGCGGTTATTTCGCCGCGCGCTCGTCGGAAATCACCTTGCCGTCGTTCGGCAGCGAGCCCGGCGGCGCAAGCTCGACCCTTCCCTTGAGCTTGGTGATCGTCTGCAGGCTCGAAGCGACCTCGCCCGCGAGCGCGGCATCGGCCTTCGCCGCTTCGGCGCGCAGGGTCATCGCGTCCTGCTCGCCTTCGCGCGTGACCACGAGCCGCAGGCGCTTTAATTCCGGGTGACGCTTGGCGATCTCGGCGATTTGCTCGGGGCGGACGAACATGCCTTTCACCTTGGTGGTCTGGTCGGCGCGGCCCATCCAGCCCTTGATCCGCATATTGGTGCGTCCGCAAGGCGAGCGCCCCGCGAGCGCCGCCGTGAGATCGCCGAGCGCGAGCCGGATCCACGGATTATGCGGATCGAACGAGGTCACCACCACCTCGCCGACGTCGCCCGCCGGCACCGGATCGCCGGTGCCCGGGTGCACGATTTCGAGCAGCACGTCTTCGTTCACGACCATGCCTTGGCGCGCGGCGGTCTCATAGGCGACGACGCCGAGATCGGCGGTGGCATAGGACTGATAGGCGTCGATCCCGCGCGCCGCAATTTCGGCCTGCAGCGAGGGCGGAAAGGCCGCACCCGAAACCAGCGCCTTCTTGATCGAGGAAGCCTCGCGGCCCGCGGCTTTCGCCGCGTCGAGCAGAATTTTCAGGAAATCGGGGGTGCCCGTATAAGCGACCGGCTTCAGATGCTCGATGATGTCGAGCTGCTGCTCGGTGTTGCCGGGTCCGGCCGGGATCACCACGCAGCCGAGCGTGCGCGCGCCGCTGTCGAGGATGAAGCCGCCGGGCACTAGGTGATAGGAAAATGTATTGAGGACGATATCGCCCGCCCGAAAGCCGGCGGCGAACAGCGATCGCGCCGCGCGCCAGGGATCGGCGACCGCGGCTTCGGGCTCGTAAATCGGTCCGGGCGAGGTAAAGAGCCGGGCGAAATCCGAAAGCGGATGCGACAGAAAACCGGCGAAGGGCGGATTGTTTTTCTGCATCCCCGGCAGCTCGGATTTGCGCAGCACCGGCAATTTCGCGAGCGCCGCCCGGCTCGTCACCGAATTCGCATCGACGCCGGCAAGCTGCGCCGCCCAAGCCGGCGCCTTCATCGCGCCCGCGACCAGCGCCGGAAGCCTCGTCAGCAAATCGCGCTCGCGCGCCTCGGGCTCGCGCGTTTCCAGCGGATCAAGGTGATCGGCCATCGCCCGGCGCTCTTCGGCTCTTCAAGCCAGCCAGCGCTTGCGGCGCTTATAGTGCTTGACGTTGCGGAAGGAGCGGCGGCCGGCTTCGCCGATGCCGAGATAGAATTCCTTCACGTCCTCGTTCTCGCGCAGCGCCTTCGCCTCGCCGTCGAGCACGATGCGGCCGTTCTCCAGGATGTAGCCGTAGGCGGCGTATTTCAGCGCCATGTTGGTGTTTTGCTCGGCGAGCAGGAACGAAACCCCTTCGTTCTGGTTGAGCCGCTTCACGTTCTCGAAGATTTCCTCGACGATCTGCGGCGCCAGCCCCATCGAGGGCTCGTCCAGGAGAATCATCTTCGGCCGCGACATCAGCGCGCGACCGAGCACGCACATTTGCTGCTCGCCGCCGGAGGTATATCCCGCGAGTGAATTCTTGCGGCTCGCGATGCGCGGAAAATAGGAATAGACGAGATCGAGGTCGCGGCGGATCGCGACCCGCCCGTCGGGCCGCGTGAAGGCGCCGGTCAACAGGTTTTCCTCGATCGTGAGATGCGCGAAGCATTCGCGGCCTTCCATGACCTGAATGCAGCCGCGGCGCACGAGCTCGTTCGGCGACTGGCGATGGATCTCGATTCCGTCGAAGTGGATCGAGCCCTTGCTCACCTCGCCGCGCTCGGCGTGCAGAAGATTGGAGATCGCCCTCAGCGTTGTAGTCTTGCCGGCGCCGTTGGCGCCGAGCAGCGCGACGATGCCGCCGCGCGGCACGTGCAGCGAAACGCCCTTCAGCACGAGGATTACATGGTCGTAGATGACCTCGATGTTGTTCACCGAAAGAATGCGATCGGTCGCGGGTGCGGGTGCTGCGGCGGTCATAATCGATCACCTTCGCGCGTTGGCGGATATGAATGAGGGGGCGGGCTCGCTTGCGCGATGCCCGGCCCCCTCACCTTACGTTTCGTTTCGCTCCGGCCTTACGACGACTTGTCGCACGTCTCGGTGCGGGCCGGCCAGGGCTGGTTCTTGGCGACGTAGTCTTTCGCCGCCGCCTCCAGCAGCGGGCGCACCTTGTCCTTCATGGGGGAAATCCAATCGGAAATCTTTACCCACTTGGTGCCGTCCCACTGCTGCATATAGGCAGCCTGATGGCCGTTGTGGTCGGTGCAGCTCACACCGCTGATCGGGGAACCGAAGCCGTCGAGGCCCAGCTCCTTCCATCGCGCGGCACTGATATTCACCGTCTCGAGGCCGCGACGGACATCCTCGCCCGTCACCACCTTCTTGCCGCTGAGCTTCTGTGCGTTGCGAATCGCCTCGGCGACAAGCACGGCGTTATAGACGCCGCGATTGTAGAAATTCTCGCCGACCTTGTCCTTCGGGGTCTGACTTTTGCCCTTGTCGACTACGAACTTCTCGATGTCTTTGATTGCCGGATAATTGGTGCCGACGCTGTTGAAGTTGAGGCTGAGATAGCCCTTGCCTTCCGCCCCCGCCGGCCGCGGATCGTCTTCATTGCCCGACCACCAGATACCGATGAAGTGATCCATCGGATAGTTGATCTTGGCGGCTTCCTTGACCGCGGTTGGGTTCATGGCGCCCCAACCCCACATGACCATCCAGTCGGGCTTGTCGCGGCGGACATTGAGCCACAGACCCGATTGGTTCTGCATTTCCGCCGGCGGGACCGGATATTTCTTCACTTCGAAGCCGTAATCCTTGGCCAGTTGATCTAGCAGCGGAATCGGCTCAAGGCCGTAGCCGCCGTCGAAATAGATGTATCCGATGGTCTTTCCCTTCAGCTTATCGAGACCGCCTTCCTTCTCGCCGATGTACTTGATGATCATCGACAGGCCGTCCCAATAGGTCGCGGGCGGGTTGAAGATCCACGGGAAGTTGGTGCCGTCGGCCGCGGCCGAAAGACCGTAGGCCATCGACAAGACTGGAATCTTGTCGACCGATGCTTTCGGGATCAGCTGCAGCGTGATGCCGGTCGAATAGGGATTGATGACGACCGGATGCTTGCCTTTGGTCGATTCGTAGCACTCGACGCCTTTCTTGGTGTCGTAGCCGGTCTCGCATTCTTCGACGGCAATCTTCACGCCGCCGATGCCGCCGTCGCGCTCGTTCAGCATGTTGAGATAGTCGCTCAAGCCGTTGGCGATCGGAATGCCGGAACCCGCGAACGCGCCGGTGCGATACGTGAACAGCGGCACGTAGATCGAATTCTGCGCCGAAGCGGCCGAAACGAAGGCGGGCGTACCCGCAATCGCACCGAGCGCGGCGCTTAGGATCAGTCCTTTAAGACGCATTATAGTCCTCCCATTCTTTCCGGCCGGCGGCGGAAGGCCTTCGGCCGTCTGCTTCTCCATGCCCCTCCAAGGGGGCCACCCCTGACTCACCGGCTTTCGAGGGCGGGCGGCGGGGAATTGGTCCGAGTGTGCCCAATTAATAAGGATATGGCCACACCCTAAGTTTCTGTTTCGCGAGCTGCCACAGGCGCGCGAGCCCGTGCGGCTCGACGATCAGGAAGAGGATGATCAAGGCGCCCACGATGATGAAGCTTAAATGCTCGGCGGTCGCCGGATGAAGCGGCATGCCCAATTCAGCGGGCACGAGGCGCAGCAGGATCGGCAGAATGAAGATCAGCGCCGCGCCGAGATAGGAGCCAAGCAGGCTTCCCAATCCCCCGATGATGACCATGGAGAGAACGAAGAAACTCTGATTGATGTTGAAAGTGTCGGCCTCGGCGCCGCCGTACCACAGGAACACCATCATCGCGCCCGCCACGCCGCAGTAAAAAGACGAAACGGCGAAGGCGAGCAGCTTTGTCGGCAGCAGGCGGATGCCCATGAGTTCGGCGGCGATATCCATGTCGCGCACCGCCATCCACATGCGTCCGATACGGCCGCGCACGATGTTCGAGGCGATCCAGGTCATTACGACGACAATCGTGAGCACGATCAGGTACCGGACCTGCGGGCTCGCGGTCGGCCCCACGACCGCAATGCCAAAGAGCGTGCGCGTGGGCACCTCGATCGCATTCGAGATGTTGTAGTTCACGAGCCACGGGATGCGGACAAAGCACCATTGCAGGAAAAATTGCGCGGCGAGCGTCGCGATCGCGAGATAAAAGCCCTTAATGCGCAGGCTCGGAAGACCGAAGAAAACGCCGACCGCGGCGGCGACAAAACCCGAGGCCAGGATCCAGACAAGAATGTTCACTTCGGGGAAGACCGTCGCGAGCTTATAGCAGGCATACGCCCCCACCCCCATGAAGGCGCCGGTGCCGAGCGACAAGAGGCCGGTGTATCCGGTGAGAAGATTGAGCCCGATGGTGGCCAGCGTATAGATCAGGAACGGGATCATCACCGCCTGCAGCAGAAAGCCGTTGCCGAAAAGCGGGATCGCGACAAACGCCACAAGCAAAATGACGATGATGCCGATCTTGTCCTGCCGGATCGGGAACACCGCCTCATCGCTGGCGTAGCTTGTCTTGAACTGGCCGGCTTCGCGGTAAAACATGCCTTGTTCCTCAGACCCGCTCGATGATCTTCTCGCCGAACAGGCCCTGCGGCCGGAACAGCAGGAAGGCGAGCGCGATAAAATAGGCGAGCCAGCTTTCGATGCCGCTGCCGAGTAGCGGGCCCCAGTAGAACTCGCCGAGCTTCTCGCCGATGCCGATGATCAGCCCGCCGACGATCGCGCCGGGGATCGAAGTAAAGCCGCCGAGGATCAGCACCGGCAGCGCGCGCAGCGCGATGATCTGCAGCGCGAACGAAACTTCCGAACGCGCCCCCCACATGATGCCGGTGACGAGCGCGACAAGGCCGGACGTAAACCACACGATCACCCAGATCTGCTCGAGGGAGATGCCGACGGCAAGCGCCGCCTTGTGGCTGTCGGCGACCGCGCGCAGCGCCCGGCCGATGCGGGTCTTGGAGAAAAATACCGCAAGTCCCGCGACCATGATGGAAGCGATGATGGCCGCCGCGATGTCGATCTTCTGCAGCGAAACGAAGCCCCCGAGCATTTTCAGGTCCACCGCGCCGCGCGGCAGATAGAGCTGTTCGGAAATCATGATTTTCGGATTGCCGCCGAACACCAGCTCGCCGAGCCCGATGAGGAAATAGGTCAGCCCGAACGTCGCCATGAACAGAATGATGTCCGGCTGGTTCACCAGCGGCCGCAAAATCATCAGCTCGACGCCGAAAGCGAGCAGAAACATCACGGCGATGGTAAGGCCGAGCGCGACAAACGCCGCGACGGCCGGGATCGACAAACCGTACTGCGTCAGCAGGTCGTAAAGCCCGACCAATGTCAGCGCGCCGAACACCACCATGATGCCTTGCGCGAAGTTGAAAACGCCGGACGCCTTGAAGATGAGCACGAAGCCGAGCGCGATCAGCGCGTACAAGACGCCGGCGACCAGCCCTTCCCACAGCGTTTGCACCAATAGATCCGGCGCCGCCGCCATCTGCACGAAAGGGGTGAAAAAGATTTTATACAGAAGGCTCATTGCAATGCTCAATGCGCGATGCCGAGATAGGCGTCGATCACGGCCTGGTCTTTCTTGACCTCGTTGGGCGTGCCGTCGGCGATCTTGCAGCCGTGGTCGAGCACGACGACGCGATCGGAAAGGTCCATGACCACCCCCATGTCGTGCTCGATCAGCGCGATCGTCGTGCCGTATTGGTTGTTCACGTCGATGACAAAGCGCGACATGTCCTCCTTTTCCTCGAGGTTCATGCCGGCCATCGGCTCGTCAAGCAGCAACAGATCGGGCTCCATGGCGAGCGCGCGCCCGAGTTCGACCCGCTTCTGCAGTCCGTAGGGAAGCTTGCCGACCGGAATGCGCCGGATGTGCTCGATTTCGAGAAAGTCGATGATCTCCTCGACGGTTTTGCGATGCTCGACCTCCTCGCGCAGCGCCGGGCCGTAGCGAAAAATCTGCCAGAAGAAACTTTTGTGCATCTTGAGCGCGCGGGCGGCCATGATGTTGTCGAGCGTGGTCATGCTCTTGAATAGCGCAACGTTTTGAAACGTGCGCGCGATCCCGCCGGCCGCCGCCGCGTGCGGACGCATGGCTTTGCGCGTCGTGCCCTTGAAGGTGATGCGACCGGCCTGCGGATGATAGAAGCCGTTGATCACATTCAGCATCGAGGTCTTGCCGGCGCCGTTCGGGCCGATGATGGCGCGGATTTCGCCCTTGCGGATATCGAAGGAGACGCCGGTGATCGCCTTGACGCCGCCGAACGCCAGCGACACGCCCTCGACCGCGAGCAAGACGTCGCCGGCCGCGATCCCCGCTCCCGAAGGCGCTCTCATGCCGCTTTTCCGACCGGCGCCTGCGCCGTCGCGCTCGGATAAACCCGCATGTCGCGGATTTTCACGCGGCCCGAAATCGCGCCCTTGCGCCCGTCCTCGAAGGTGACCTCGGTCGAGGCATCGACCTCTTTCGAGCCGTCATAGAGCCCGGCGGCGAGCGGCCCGTAGCGCTCGACAATGAAGCCGCGCCGAACCTTCATGGTACGGGTCAGTTCGCCGTCGTCGGCATCGAGCTCCTTGTGCAAAATGAGAAAGCGGCGGATTTGCGCGCCCGCCATCGGCCCTTCCTCGGAGAGCGATCGGTTCACCTCGTCCACGTGCGCGGCCAGCATGTCGTAAACTTTCGGATGCGCGGCAAGCTCCTGATAGGAGCCGAAGGTGACGTTGTTGCGCTCGGCCCAGGAGCCGACCGCGACGGGATCGATGTTGAGCATCACGCTGACGAAATCGCGCTTGTCGCCGAGCGCCACCGCTTCGCGGATGTTGGGGTAGAACTTGAGCTTGTTCTCGATGTATTTCGGCGCGAACAAGGTTCCGTCCTTGAGCCGGCCGACGTCCTTGGCGCGATCGATGATTTTCAGGTGGCCGCTCTTCGGATCGAAGAAGCCGGCGTCGCCCGAGCGCACCCAGCCGTCGGGCGTCTTGGTCTCGGCGGTCTTGTCGGGATCCTTGTAATAGCCGGTGAAGACGCCGGGCGAGCGGTAGAGGACCTCGCCCTTGTCGTCGATCTTGACCTCGACCTCGTAGTTCGGCTTGCCGACGCTGTCGGCGAAGATTTCACCGTCGGGCTGCGCGGTGACGTAAACCGAGGCTTCGGTCTGCCCGTAGAGCTGTTTCAGATTGATTCCGAGCGCGCGATAGTAGCGGAAAATTTCCGGGCCGATGGCTTCACCCGCAGTGTAGGCGACGCGGACGCGCGAGAACCCGTAGCGGTTCTTCAGCGGCGCGTAGACCACGATATTGCCGAGCCAATACAGAAACCGCGCATAGAGCGGAACGCGTTCCTTGTTGAGGATTTTTTCGCCCCAGCGCCGAGCGACGCGCATGAAATAATGGAACACCTTGCGCTTGATCGCGCTGGCATCCTCCATCCGCACCATGGTGAGGGTGAGCAGATTTTCATAGATGCGCGGCGGCGCGAAGGCGTAGGTGGTGCCGATCTCGCGGCGATCCTCGATGATGGTCTCGGGGGTCTCGGGGCAATTGACGCAATAGCCGGAACAATAGGACTGCGCGTAGGAGAAGATGTGGTCGCCGACCCAGGCCATCGGCAGATAGGCGATCACTTCCTCGTTTTCGTCGAGCTTGTCGTAGGCGTTGGCGTTGCGCGAGCTTCTGATCACATTGTCGTAGGTGAGCATCACGCCCTTGGGGCGGCCGGTGGTGCCCGAAGTGTAGAGAATGACGCAGAGGTCCGCGCCCTTGCCTTTCGAGATCGAGTCTTGCCACCACAGCGCCGACGAGCGCGGATCGAGTGCGCGGCCAATTTTTTGCACGTCGGCGAACGATTTGAGCCGGGTGTGGTCGTAGTCCCTAAGCCCTCGCGCCTCGTCGTAAATGATGTAGGCGAGCTCGGGCAAGCGTTCCGAAATCGACAGCAACTTGTCGACCTGCTCCTGGTTCTCGACCACCGCGATTTTCACGCCCGCATGCGCGAGCACATAGGCCATCTCGTCGGCGACCGAGTCTTGATAGACGGGAACCGGCACGGCGCCGACCGATTGCGCGGCGCACATCGACCAATAGAGCCGCGGGCGATTGTTGCCGACGATCGCGACCTTGTCGTCGCGCGCCAATCCGAGCTCCTTCAGCCCGAGCGCGAAGGCGCGCACTTCGTCGAGAACCTGTTCCCACGTCCAAGCCTGCCAGATGCCGAGATCCTTCTCGCGCATGGCGGGCCGATGGCCGCGTTGGGCGGCGTTCATCAGAAGCAGCTTCGGAAACGTGTCGGTATAGGTCGTCGTCGCTTCGCCGCGCACCCTGCCCATCCCTCCCAAAACCAAGTTCGGCTCGCCAAGTGTTCTTGAATTCGCTCCTGTATCGGAGCTTAGCCCAATCAGTTGCAATGAAATTCGCGCTTCGCAAGGGATCAGTTGAGAGACGAAGCGCGGCTGCTTCGCTCACGGGCCGTCGTCTGAAATTTGCATACATAATAACCGCATACAAACCAATCACATAGAGCGTTATTGCGGGGCGCGGCGATCGGCTTTCTTCTGCTTTGGTCGGGGATGGCGAACGACCGCGTGCCGCGCTTCCTTTGCGTCTTCATTCACCGTAATGACCGAGGCTTGCGAGATCGAGCACGGTAATGCCGTTCGCTCGACGCGAACGAGGCCCTTGCTCTCCAGCACGTGCAGGCTCCGCGCCGCTTCACAGCCTCAAAGGCGGATTATGGCCGAGCCGTCGCGTCGCTCAGGGCGCACGGAGGCGCGCTTTACAAAAGCACGGATTGAAGGCGGTTATTCCGCCGCCGTCGCGATCGGCGCCGGCTCGCCGGACTTCACCGCGTTGCGAAGACGGGTGAGAAGGACGGCCTCCTCGGCCTTCGCCGCCGTAACCGAGTGCTGCTTGATCGGGCCGAAGCCGCGGATCTTCTCGGGGATCGAGGCGACCGCAATCGCCAGCGCCCGGTTCTGCGGCGCGAGGGTAGCGATCAATTCTTCGAGATTGGCCACGTAGTCCGCGATCAGCTTGCGCTCGAGCTTGCGCTCCTCGCTGTAGCCGAAGGGATCAAGGGCCGTGCCACGCAGGAACTTGAACTTCGCCAGCACGCCGAAGGCCGGCTTGATCCACGGTCCGAAGCTCATCTTTTTCGGGCGGCCGGTCGCCGGATCCATGCGCGCGAGCAACGGCGGCGCCAGGTGGAATTCGTAGCGCAGCTTGCCGTCGAAGGCGGCCGCAACCTGCTGCTCGAACGCGCCGTCGGTAAAGAGGCGCGCGACTTCGTATTCGTCCTTATAGGCCATCAGCTTGAAGAGATATTTCGCAACCGCTTCGCTGAGGCCGGTCTCGCCGGGCGCCTTCGCTGCTTCCGCCGCGCGCACGCGCTCGACGATGCCGCGATAGCGCTTGGCGTAGGCCGCGTTCTGATAATCGGTGAGGAAAGCGATGCGCCGCTCGATCGTTTCTTCCAGCGAGCCCGACAGCCGGCGCGCTTCCGTCGGCGCCGTGATCGGCGTCACGAGCTTCGCGACCGCTTCGGGATCGAGCGCGGCGCGGCGGCCCCATTCGAAGGCGGCCTTGTTCATCGCCACCGCCTCGCCGTTCAACTCGATCGCGCGCAGGATCGCGTCCGCCGAGATCGGCACGCCGCCGAGCTGATAGGCATAACCGACGAGGAAGATGTTCTGACCCGTCGAGGAGCCGAACAGCGCCGTCGAAAGCTTGGTCGCCTCGATGAAATGCGCGCGGTCCTTGTCGGCGGCCTTGGCGATCTCGCGCTTCAATCGCTCGGTCGGCAAGGAGAAGTCGGCGTTGCGGGTGAAGTCGCCGGGCAGCGTCTCGTGCGTGTTGACGACGACCGTCGTCTCGCCCGAGCGCATGGCGGAAAGCACGCGCTTGGAGCCGACGACGACGATATCGCCGCCGAGCACGAGATGGGCGCCGTGCGCCGGAATGCGGATCGCGTGAATGTCGTCGGGGCGCTTGGCGATGCGAAGGTGGCTGAACACCGCGCCGCCTTTTTGCGCCAGCCCTGCCATGTCGATGACGCCCGCGGCATTGCCCTCGATATGCGCCGCGGTGCCGAGAATCTGCGCGATCGTCACGATGCCGGTGCCGCCGATACCGGTGATGATGATGCCGAACGTGCCGTTGATCGCCGGCAGCTTCGGCTCGGGCAGCGGGGCGAGCTCGCCGGCGCTCGCCGCGGCGCCGGTGCCGCGCTTCAGCTTCGCGCCATGCACCGTCACGAAGGACGGGCAGAAACCTTTGATGCAACTGAAGTCCTTGTTGCAGCTCGACTGGTCGATCTCGCGCTTGCGGCCGAATTCGGTCTCCAGCGGCTGCACCGAGACGCAGTTTGACTGCACGCCGCAATCGCCGCAGCCCTCGCACACGAGTTCGTTGATGATCACCCGCTTGTCGGGATCGGGGAACTCGCCGCGCTTGCGGCGGCGGCGCTTCTCGGCGGCGCAGGTCTGGTCGTAAATGAGTGCGGTTACCCCGGGAATCGCCGCAAGCTCGCGCTGGATGCGGTCGAGCTCGTCGCGGTGATGGATGGTGAGGCCCTCGGGCCATTTGGTGCTTTTCGGATATTTCCACGGCTCGTCGGTGACGAGCACGAGCTTCTTCACGCCTTCCGCCGCCACTTGGTTCGCGATCGCATAGACGTTGAGCCCGCCTTCGTGGCGCTGGCCGCCGGTCATCGCCACCGCGTCGTTGAATAAGATCTTGTAGGTGATGTTGATGCCGGACGCGACGCAGGCGCGGATCGGCAGAATGCCCGAGTGGTTGTAGGTGCCGTCGCCGAGATTCTGGAACACGTGCGCGCGCTTGGAGAACGGCGCTTCCCCGATCCAGTTCGCGCCTTCGCCGCCCATCTGGGTGAAGCCCATGGTCGAGCGGTTCATGTAGAGCGCCATGGTGTGGCAGCCGATGCCGGCATAGGCGCGCATGCCTTCGGGCACGACGGTCGAAGTGTTGTGCGGGCAGCCGGAGCAGAAATAAGGGGTGCGGCTCGCGACGTCTTGCGTCTCGGCGAGCGCCGCCTGCGCCTGCTTCAGACGATTGACGCGGTCGGAGATGTCGTCGATGTGCGCGCGCTTGAGGATGCGCTGACCGATCGCGATCGCGATGTCGTTCGGATCGAGCGCGGCCTTGACCGGGAACAGCCAACGGCCTTCCTCGTCGCGCTTGCCGACCACCACCGGCTGGTCCGGCGTGCCGTAAAGCTCCTCGCGCACCTGCACTTCGATCAGCGAGCGCTTCTCCTCCACCACGATAATCAGGTCGAGGCCGGCGGCGAATTCCTTCAGCCCGTGCGGCTCGAGCGGCCACGGGCAGCCGATTTTGTAGAGGCGGATGCCGAGTTCGTTGGCGCGCACCTCGTCGATGCCGAGTTCGTCGAAGGCGAGGCGGACATCGAGATAGCTCTTGCCGGTGGTGATGATGCCGATTTTCGCGTTCTTGCCGCCGGAGGTGACGATGCGATTGAGCTTGTTGGCGCGCACATAGGCGAGCATGGCGTCGCGCTTGAAATCGTGCAGCCGCGCCTCCTGCCCGAGCGCGCCGTCGAGGCCGCGAATATTGAGGCCGCCGGGCGGCATCGTGAAATCCTGCGGAATCGCGACCTTGATGCGATCGAGCGAGCCGTCGACCACCGCGGTCGACTCGATCGTCTCCTTCACGCATTTGATGCCGACCCAGACGCCCGCGAAGCGCGACATGGCGAAGCCGTGCAGGCCGAAATCGAGAAGCTCCTGAACGCCGGCCGGGTTCAGGATCGGGATCATCACGTCGACGAAATGGAATTCGGACTGGTGCGCGGTGGTGGAGGATTCGCAAGTATGGTCGTCGCCCATCAGCGCAAGCACGCCGCCGTTCTTCGACGAGCCGGCGAAATTGGCGTGGCGGAACACGTCGCCGGTGCGGTCGACGCCCGGCCCCTTGCCGTACCAGATGCCGAACACGCCATCGAACTTGCCGTCGCCGCGCAGTTCCGCCTGCTGCGAGCCCCAAAGCGCGGTGGCGGCGAGATCCTCGTTGAGACCGGGCTGGAATTTGACCTCGTGCTGCTCGAGCGCCGCACGCGCGCGCAAGAAGGTCTGATCGAGCCCGCCAAGCGGCGAGCCGCGGTAGCCGGTCACGTAGCCGGCGGTGTTCAGGCCCGCGCGCCGATCGCGCTCCTTTTGCATGAGCGTGAGGCGCACGATCGCCTGCGTTCCGGTGAGGAAAACGCGTTCCTGGGAAAGATCGTAGCGGTCGTCGAGGGAAACCTTGTAGTTCGCCATCGGGCGCGTACTCCGCGGGGCGGGCTGCTCCAGCTAGCCACCTATATAGTATGAGCGCTGGGGAGAGGCGATTAGGTCAGCCTCCGCTACCTAAAATACGCACGAAGCGGGGCCCCGCGCAATTTCGTAATCACAGCTACGAGGGCAGCGAAATTGCCGGCAGGCGTGACAAACCGCAATTTGGCGCACTGCGGAATAAACCAGGGCTGTTATGCCAGTCCCAACAGCAGGTGCCCGTTATCGACCACGAGGACCGAACCGGGAGCTATCCGCCGGGAAATAAACGCTCCGAAGCCATCAGGCCGGTAAACAAGAGCGCCCCGAAGGCGACGATCGTGAGCGCGGCGGCGACCTCGACCGCATAGATCAACAGCGTTGCACCGCCTGCGGGGCGCTTGGTGAGCCAGAGCGCGATTCCCTTGCCCCAAACCGCCAATAGCGCGATCGCGGTCACGGTGATGGCCGTGCCCAAGGCCATCGCGAAGGTCGCGGCGACGCCGATCGCAAAAATTCCCTGCGACAGCGCGAATACGAGCACGAGGATCGCGCCGGAACACGGACGCATGCCGATGGCGATCACCGCCGTGAGCCCGCGCTTCAGCCAACCCTTGCCCTTGAGCTCGGCCGGCTCCGGGCCGTGCGAGTGACCGCAGTCTTCGTCGTGCGCGTGGTCGTGACCATGTCCATGACCATGATGACTATGATCGTGATGGTGGTGATGGGCGGCATGATCTGCTTTATGCCGGCCCGACCAGGCCGCGAGCAAGGCGCGGCCCTTTCGCCAAGCGAGCGCGAGCCCGAACAGCACGATCACGCCATAGGCGCCGAGCTCGAGAACACGCACGGTCTCGTTCATCGCCTTCGCGGTGGCGCCGAGCACGAGCGCCGCAATCCCCACCAGCGCGACCGCCGCGATGGCCTGCACGATCGCGGCCGCGAAGGAGAGCACGATCCCGCGTTTCATCGTCGCGTCGTCGGCGACGAGATAGGACGAGATCACCGCCTTGCCGTGGCCGGGCCCCGCCGCGTGAAAAATCCCGTAGAGAAACGACAGCCACGCAAGCCCGAAGGCTGCCTTGCCGTCGGTCTTGGCGGCGGTCACCGCGCTCGAAAGCGCGCGATAGAACTGCGCCTGTTGCGCGAGAATCCATTGGGTCAAGCCGGCCGAGGGCGCCCCCGCGCCGGGCGGGGCGCCGAAGGGCGAGCCTTGCGCCAACGCCGGCATCGCATAGGCGAGAAGGGCCGCGCCGATCAGTGCCGCAACAACGGCCAAGCCGAGCGAGCGAAAAGCTTGCAAGCGAAGCTTCACCGGCAGCGCACCGTGATGCGGTTCGCGAACATCTCGCCGTAGCTCGAGCCGGCGTTTAACTGCGCGAAAAATGATTCGGAATTGTTGGCTTGCGAAGCGGAATCATCGGGACCCTTGGCTTCCACCGCGCATCCCGCGGGAGCGCCGACAAGGGAAATAGCTTTTCCTTCGGCCAGCGAAAAGGAAACGAAATAGGTCGGGTCGTAAACTTCCAGCGCGATGCCGCCCTTCGGCGCGCCGCTCTTGATCGGCAAGGTGAAATGAAGGGTCAGGATGCCCTTATCGTCCGCCTCGAGCCAATAATCGACCGGATCGTCGAATTCGAGCGGCTTTTCGCCCTTCTTGCTCACCGTGAAATAGCCGAACTCCTTCAGCGACTCGACGTTCGTTTTGGCGAGATCCGCAAGCTCCTCGCGCGAAAGCTTGCCGTCATTGTTGGTATCGAGCCCCTGCGCGGCGAAGGCCGAAAACATCTCGTCGAAGGTCCAGGCGTGGCGGATTTCCTTGAGCTTGCCGTCGGGCGAATAGACCAGCTCGCTCTTCGCCGTCACCCACACGTGCGGATGCGCGCTCGCGCCCGCGATACCGGCGAGGAGAAAGAGCGCGGCCAGCGCCGCTCGCTGCACGGTTCTCATGACAGATTGCCCTTATAGACCTTGCTACAGGCCAGTGCAGTCAGGCGGAAGCGTGGCGTAAGGTCCCGCCCCCCGGCGGACGAATTCCACGCCTTAAGTTGTAATTACACGCCGGCCGCGCCGCCGTCCGATCTCGGGTCATGGGCGCCCTCGATGTCGCCCTTGCGATCGATCGAAACGCCGCCCGCGTGGCCCATGATCTCATAATAGGCATCCGCCAGCACCTCGATATCGTGGCCGGCCTTCTTGAGCGCCGCGATCAAGCTGGGCGGAAACCGCGATTCGATCCGAACATTGGTGATCTCGGTGCCCCAGGTGCGCCCCAGCAGCCAGCGCGGCCGGTCGATCGCTTGCGCGATCGGCACCTTATAAGTGACGTGGCGCGTGTAGACGGCGGCGAGCGTTTGCGGCTGCCCTTCGCCGCCCATCGTCCCGAACGAAAACACGCGACCGTCGTCAAGGACGGCAAGCGCGGGACAAAGTGTGTGGAACGGCCGGCGGCCGGGCTCCAGCGGGTTCATCGACCTCGGATCGAGCGAAAAGCTCAATCCGCGGTTCTGCATGAGGATGCCGGTCGCGGGCAGCACGCAGCCCGAGCCGAATTCCCAAAACAGCGACTGGATATAGGACACGGCGAGCCCCGAGGCATCGGCCGCGCCGAGCCAGATGGTATCGCCCTTCTTGGCGGGATCGGGCCACGGGGCGGCCTTGCCCGGGTCGATGGCCTTCGCCTCGCGCTCGAGCGCCGCCGGCGTCAGAAAGGCTGCCGGGTCCTCCTTCAGGCGCTCGAAATCGGTTACCACCCGGTCCCGAATCTTGAAGGCGCGCTTGGTCGCTTCGAGGATGGCGTGAATGTAGGCGAAGCTTTCGGCCTCGGCCGGAGAGAGCCGCTCGAAGATGCCGAGGATCAGGAGGGTGGCGAGCCCCTGCGTCGGCGGCTGCGAGGTATGGATCGTGCCCTCCTTCAGCTTGAGCGAAAGCGGCTCGCGCAGGACGGCGCGATAGCGCGCAAGGTCCGCCCGCGTCACCGGACTGCCGATTCGTTCGAGATCGGCGGCGATCTCGCGGCCGACATCGCCGCGATAAAAATCGTCGAGACCGGCCTTGGCGAGCCGCTCGAAGGTGTCGGTGAGCCGCCCGGTGGAGAGGAGCGTTCCCTCCTTCGGCGGCTTGCCGCCGACCAGGAACGCCTCCGCGAAGCCCGGTGCGGCAATATCGGTGGCGCGCTCGTAGGCGAGGCGCCACGACAGCGAGCGGGAAACCGGGCTCCCCTGGCGCGCGATCGCGATGGCGGGCTCCAACAGGCGCGAGAGCGGCATTCTGCCGCCCGCCGCCTTGGCGGCATCGCACGCGAGCATCCATCCGCCAACAGCACCGGGAACCGTGAGCGCGGCGAGCGGTCCGCGCGACGGGATCGTCTTGCATCCATGCTCGGCGTAAAGCGCCCGCGTCGCCTTGGCGCCGGCATAGCCGGATGCGTCGATGTAGCGGACGCGCCCCGAGGGCTCGCGAATGATCCAGAAGCCATCGCCGCCGATGTGATTCATGTGCGGATAGGCGGGGACGATCGCCGCCGCCGCCGCGATCGCCGCCTCGATCGCGTTTCCACCCTCGGCGAGCACCCCGCGGCCGGCCTCGACCGCAAGAAAGTGTGGCGCGACGACAACACCACGGCGGCTTTTCGCGCTCAATTCGGTCATGATTCGGTCCTCAACGCCTTCGGATCAAACGAAAAGCGCGGCCGGCGAGCTTGATCGAGGTGCCGTTCCGCGCCAGATTGCCCGCCATTCTAGCGCGGCGGCGCCGAGATGCGAGTCCCGGCGGCCCATTTTGGAGCAAAACGATGTCGGATGGAGCCAGCAGCGCCCGCGGCATCCACTGGACCAACGTGATCACGGTGCTGAGCGCCGCGATTCTGATCGGAACGGAGATCATCGGCGCCGGAATGGCGACCGGTTGGGCGATCGCGGGCCTGTTCGGCCTTGGAGAGATCGGCGCTTACGTGCTCGAAGCCGTCTTCGTCGCCGCCGCCTGCGTCATCATCTTCAACTTCGTCCGCCGCGCGGCGAGGATCGAGCCGTTCGTCGATCGCTGAGCGCAGCGCGCGTGACTCGCGCGTCTTAACTTTCGATTCAGATTTTCGTCACGACTTCGCCACGCAAAATTTTTTCGTGAGTCAAGCGATTTTCTCTTGCATGTGCGAGCATTTTCGCTTATGTGCCGGATCGCCCTAATTCGCACGTGCCTGTGGTCGCGTGCCGGTCGACAGAGACCCGGACAAGAGGCCGGAAAGCTGTCGGGGCAGACCGGTAGCCGGAGACAAAACCGGCGAACCTTGTTCTCCGCGAGGGACGCGACTTAAAGCAACGACGTAGCGGGCTTTTTTGGTTGCAGCGGACTCCGATGGAAGGAGTCGGCAGTACTGAAGAGGCACTACTCTTGCCGGCTGTGCGGTGCGGGGCTCTCCCCAATCCAAGCAGTGACATCAAGTTCCGGTTTCGGAATCGCGATGTCACATCGGCAGTTCAAAGGCCGGCCTCTGGCCGGCAGCGGGTGACGGGCCCGCCACGGGGAAGCGCAATCGCGCGAAACCTTCGGCATCCGTCATCCCGGGCTTGGAACTGGAGTGAAGGAGACGAAGAATTGACTGAACGGATCCGCAAATTCCTCAAGCGACGCCGCGAGGAAGGCCCTTGCCTGGTCGTCGATCTCGAGATCATCCGCGAAAACTATCTCGCCTTCGCCAAGACGCTGCCCGATACCAGGGTATTCTACGCGGTGAAGGCCAATCCGGCGCCGGAGATCCTGAAGCTCCTCGTCGAGCTCGGCTCCAGCTTCGACGCCGCCTCGGCCGCCGAAATCGAGATGGTGCTCGCCGCCGGCGCGACGGCGGACCGAATCTCCTTCGGCAATACGATCAAGAAGGAGCGCGATATCGCGCGCGCCTACGAGCTCGGCGTGCGGCTCTTCGCCGTCGACAGCGCGGTGGAAGTCGAAAAAATCGCCCGCGCCGCTCCCGGCTCGAAGGTATTTTGCCGCATTCTGTGCGACGGCACCGGCGCCGAATGGCCGCTTTCGCGCAAGTTCGGCTGCGCGCCCGAAATGGCGTCGGGAATTCTCGAACAAGCCCATCGCCTGGGCCTCGTGACCCACGGCATCTCCTTCCACGTCGGCTCGCAACAGAACGACGTGAAGGCCTGGGACAAGGCGCTCGCCTCGGCCGCCGCCATCTTCAACGAGATGTCGGAGCGCGGCCTCTCTCTAGCCATGGTCAATCTCGGCGGCGGCTTCCCGGCGCGTTACCTGAAAAACGTGCCGAAAGTGGATGCCTATGGCAAATCGATCTTCCGCGCGCTTCGCAAGCACTTCGGCAACCGCATCCCGGAGACGATCATCGAGCCGGGCCGCGGCCTGGTCGGCGACGCCGGCATGATCGAAGCCGAGGTCGTCCTGATCTCGAAGAAGTCGGCCGACGACCCGGTGCGCTGGGTCTATCTTGACATCGGCAAGTTCGGCGGCCTCGCCGAGACGATCGACGAGTCGATCCGCTATCCGATCCGCACGCCGAGGGACGGCGGCAAGCTCGCGCCCTGCGTGATCGCCGGTCCGACCTGCGACTCGGTCGACGTGCTCTACGAGAAGGAGCCGTACATGCTGCCGGTTTCCTTGGAGATCGGCGACAAGGTGCTGATCGAGGCGGCGGGCGCTTACACCACCACCTACAGCTCGGTCGCCTTCAACGGCTTCCCGCCGCTCAAGTCCTACGTCATCTGAGAGATGATTCGCATCGATCGCGAGGCGTCGGCCGAGGCCGGCGTCCGTGAGTCGCTGCTCGACCTTGCCTTGGGTCGAAGGCGGCGGAAAAAGACCTCGGAACGGCTGCGCGAAGGTCGGCTACCGGCCGAGGAACTTTCCTTTTCGCTAACAAGCAAAAACGGACGGCTGATCGGTACGGTCCGCCTTTGGCACGTGTCCGCGGGACGCGAGCGGCCTGCTTTGCTGCTCGGTCCCCTCGCGGTTCATCCGTCCCATCGCAATCGCGGCATCGGCTCGGCGCTGATGCAAACGGCGCTCGAAAAAGCGGCCGCGCTCGGCCATCGCGCCGTGCTGCTCGTGGGCGACGAGGCGTATTATAAACGATTCGGCTTCTCGCGCGCGGCGACCGAGCATCTTCGTCTGCCCGGGCCGTTCGAACGGCATCGTTTTCTCGCGCTTGAGCTCGTTCCCGGCGCGCTCCGCGACGCGCGCGGGCTGGTCGTCGCGACCGGCAAGATGGCGTCCGCGGCGGCGGAAAAATCCACAGGAATTGCGGCGAAATCGTTGACCTCCCGCGCCCGCCGTGCCTCATGACTCTTGGACTCTTTGTCGCAGGTCGAATCGCGCGCATTCATGAAGCGGCATCGCCCGGCCGCGCATCCTTGGAGGTCCAAACATGAGCAAGTGGCCGGTTCATGGTCGCATTACGGGTCCGGTCGTCATGATCGGTTTCGGCTCGATCGGCAGAGGAACCTTGCCGCTGATCGAGCGGCATTTCGAATACGACAAGTCGCGCTTCGTCGTCATCGACCCCTCCGACAAGAATAAATTTCTGCTCGACGAGCGCGGCATCAAGCTGATCCAGACCGGCCTCACCAAGGCGAACTACCGCGAGATTCTCAGCCCGCTGCTGACCGCCGGCGGCGGCCAGGGATTCTGCGTGAATGTCTCCGTCGACACCTCCTCGCTCGACATCATGAAGCTCTGCCGCGAAATCGGCGCGTTCTATATCGACACCGTCGTCGAGCCGTGGAAGGGCTTTTACTTCGACAAGAATATCGACGCCGCTGCGCGCACGAATTACGCGCTGCGCGAGATGGTTCGCGGCGAGGCGAAGAAGAATCCCGGCGGCGTGACCGCCGTCTCCTGCTGCGGCGCCAATCCCGGTATGGTGAACTGGTTCGTGAAGCAGGCGCTGTTGAACATCGCCGCCGATCTCGGCATCAACGACCCCGAGCCGAAGACGCGGGACGAATGGGCGCGCTTGATGCAAAAGAGCGGCGTCACCGGCATTCACATCGCCGAGCGCGACACGCAAGTTTCAGCGACGCCAAAGCCGATCAAGACCTTCGTCAACACCTGGTCGATCGAAGGGTTCATTTCGGAGGGCTCGCAGCCCGCCGAGCTCGGCTGGGGCACGCACGAAAAATGGATGCCCGACACCGGCCGCAACCACAAGAACGGCTGCGGCGCGTCGATCTATATGCTGCAACCCGGCGCCAACACGCGCGTGCGTTCGTGGTGCCCGACGCCGGGCGCGCAATACGGCTTTCTCGTCACGCACAACGAGTCGATTTCAATCGCCGATTACTTCACGCTGCGCCAAGGCGGCAAAGTCGCCTTCCGCCCGACCTGCAACTACGCCTACCATCCGGCGAACGACGCGGTGCTTTCGTTGCACGAGATGTTCGGCTCCGGCGGTTATTTCCAGCCGGCGTGGCACATCATGGACGAGGACGAGATTACGCAAGGTATCGACGAGCTCGGCGTTCTCCTCTACGGCCACAAGAACAACGCCTATTGGTTCGGCTCGCAGCTTTCGATCGAGGAGACGAAAGTGGTCGCGCCCTATCAAAACGCCACCGGCCTGCAGGTGACCTCGGCGGTGATGGCGGGGATGGTGTGGGCGCTCGAAAATCCCAAGGCCGGCATCGTCGAGACCGACGAGATGGATTTCCGCCGCTGCATCGACGTGCAGATGCCGTATCTGGGGCCGGTGATCGGCACCTACACCGACTGGAACCCGCTGAAGGACCGCAACATGTTCTTCCCCGAGGATCTCGATCACGACGATCCCTGGCAGTTCAAGAATATCTTGGTGCGTAACATCTAGAGCGGCAGCAATCCCGCCTTGCCGGCTTCCGTTCCGAAGGCGAGCTGCTTGCCGTCGCCGCGCCAGGCGAGCGCGCTGACCGGCGCGCCCGACGGACGGCTGACGAGAACCTCGGCGGCGTCGGCGAGCCGCACCAAGATCACCGTCCCGTCGCTGTAGCCCGCCGCGAGTAACGCCTGCTGCGGATGGCAGGCGACGGCGCTAACGCGCGTGTCCTTCGCGCCGGGGGCGAGCAGGAACGGCTCTTTGCCCATCGGCCCGTCGCGCGTGCGAAACGACCACAGAATCACTTCCGGCGCGCCGGACGTCGCGAGCCATTCCTCGTCCGCGGTGAAGCTCAAGGAGCGCACACGCGTCGGATAGCCGGACATCCGCATGTGCTGGCCGTCGGAAAGCCGCCAACCGTGCAGGGACGGCTCTTGCATTGTGGTGATTAGAAAGCGGCCGTCGGGCGAGAACAGCGCGCCGAGATGCGAGCCTTTCCAGGCAAGCGTCTCAGGCTTGGCATCGGCGTTCGGGAACCAAAGCGTCGCGCCGTTGTAATGCGCGATCGCGAGCCGCAAGCCCTTCGGGGCGAAGGCGAGCCCGCCCACGGTCGAGGGCACCTGCAAGTTTCGCTCGCCCTTGCCGGCGCGAACGAAAGCGGTCTTTCCGGCCGACCAGGCGATCGCACCCGCGGGGCCGAGCGCAAGCTGATCGATCCATTGGCCGCCGCAATCGGCGAGCGTTTCCGTCTCGCCTTCGATATCGGTGGCAACGAGCTTGCCGTCATCGCCCGCGGTGAAAATCCGCTTGCCGTCGCCGGTCGCGGCGAGGATCGCGCCTTTGTGCGCCTTGATCAGCGCCTCGCTGCCGCCGGCGATCAGGATTTCGCCCTCGCCGGTCGCAAGCGCGGCCCTTTCGCCGACGAAATGGATCGCGACGACATGGCTTCCCGCCTCGATCGCGCGCACCGTCGATTCCAGCGAGGCGATCTCGACGGGCATGGAGGAGCACCGCGGCTCAGGCGACGCAGGCGAGAAAGGCTTGCTCGATCGCGGCGGCGTCGAGCTCGCGGCCGATAAACACGAGCCGGCTCTCGCGCTTCTCCTCCGGCTTCCAGTCGCGCTGGTGATCTCCGTCGAGCACCATGTGCACCCCTTGCAGCACGAACCGCTGCGGGTCGTCCTTGAACGAGAGAATCCCCTTGCAGCGAAGAATCTTCGGGCCCTCGGCGGCGACGAGATCGCTGATCCAGGGCAGGAATTTTTCCGCATCGAGCGGCTTGTCGCTCCTGAGCGACAGCGATTGCATGTCTTCGTCGTGATAGTGCTTGCGACCGCCATTGTCATGGTGATGACCGCCGGCATGAACGCCGTGATGATCGTGATCGCGACCATGGTCGCCGGCGAGGAATTCCGGCTCGATCGCGAGAATGCGCTGCAGATCGAAGGCCCCTTGCCCGAGCAAGGACTGGATCGGCACGTCGCAGCGCTCGGTGCGATGGACTTTCGCGTACGGATTGATCGCGCGGATGCGCAATTCCACGTCGTCCAATTCTTCCGGCGTCACCAGGTCGGTCTTATTGAGCACGATGATATCGGCGAAGCCGATCTGATTCTTCGCCTCCGGCGCGTCTTTCAGCCGTTCCTTCAGCCATTTCGCGTCGGCGACGGTCACCACCGCGTCGAGCGCCGTGCGGCCGCCGACCGTGTCGTCGAGGAAAAACGTCTGCGCCACCGGCGCGGGGTCCGCGAGGCCGGTGGTCTCGACCAGGATGCCGTCGAACCGCCCGCGCCGCTTCAGGAGCCCGTCGAGGATGCGGATCAAATCGCCGCGCACGGTGCAACAAATGCAGCCATTGTTCATCTCGAACACCTCTTCGTCGGCGCCGACGACGAGATCGTTGTCGATGCCGATCTCCCCGAACTCGTTGACGATCACGGCGTATTTCTTGCCGTGCGGCTCGGAGAGAATGCGGTTGAGCAGCGTAGTTTTGCCGGCGCCGAGATAGCCGGTGAGCACGGTGACGGGAATTTTGTCGGACATCGGAACAGGCCAAATAACAAAGCGCTCGGGCAGAAAGCCCGAGCGCCCATGATCTAGGAGCAATGAAGCGCCGGAACAAGCCCGGCGGCGCCGAGGGGCTTTAGCTCGTCAATGCCGCCGAGAATTGCCGGATGTTATGCCGCATCATGTCGATATAGGTCGCCGCTGGCCCGCCCTCGGCCGAAAGCGCGTCGGAATAGACCTTGCCGCCGATTTTCGCGCCTGTTTCGTCGGCGATCCGTTGCATCAGCCGCGGGTCGGAGACATTTTCGAGGAAAACGGCGGGAATTTTCTGCGCCTTGATTTGCCGGATGATCTTGGCGACGTCGCGCGCCGATACCTCCGTCTCGGTCGACACGCCCTGCGGTGCGATGAACTCGAACCCGTAGGTGGCGCCGAAATAACCGAAGGCGTCGTGGCTGGTGATGATCTTCCGGCGCTCGGCGGGAATTTTGGCGATCCCTTCCCTGACCTCGGTTTCTAGCGCCGCGAGCTTCGCCAAATAATCGGCGGCGTTCTTCTGGTAAATCTCCTGGCCAGCGGGATCGGCGGCAATGAGGGCATCGCGGATATTCGCCACGTAAATTCTGGCGTTCGCGATCGACTGCCAGGCGTGCGGATCGACACCATGCTCGGGCGCTTTTCCCTTCTTGGCGTCGTGGTCTTCCTCGGCCATCTCGCGCGGCTTGATGCCTTTGGTGGCGACCACGAGGCTCGCCTTGCTGCCGGAGGCCTTGATGAGCCGGTCGATCCAACCTTCGAACTTGAAACCGTTGACGAAGATGACCTTGGCGCCGGCGAGCTTTTTTGCGTCGGCCGGTGAGGGTTGATAGACATGGGCGTCGCCTTCGGGGCCGACTAGCAAAGTCACCGAAACGCGGTCGCCGCCGACATTCTTCACGAAGTCGCCGAGAATCGAGAAGGTCGCGACGACGGCCAGCTTTTCTTGCGCCCGCGCCGCCCCAGGCAGCACGCTTGCGATCGCCGCGCACAAGGCGGCGAGAATGATTCGACGGATCGACATGACCACTTCCCTACGGTTCAAGCCTCGAGATGCCGGCCCGGCACGAGATAGCGCCTGAGGCCGCCGACCGTGCCGAGAACGACCGATGCCGCGTAAAAGATACCGGCGACCAGAATGATGGCGGGCCCGGCGGCCGCGCCCGAGTGATAGGAGACGAGCAGGCCGACCACGCCGGAAACGACCGCAACGGCGACGGCGATGACGATCATCGAGGTCAGATCCCTCGCCCAAAAGCGCGCGGCCGCCGCCGGCAGCATCATCAGCCCGACGGCGAGCAGCGTGCCCAGCCCGTGAAAGGCGCCGACGAGATTGAGGACCATGAGCGCGAGAAAGGCGAGATGGGTCGGCGCCCCCGCCCCGCTGACCGAGCGCAGGAAGTTCGGATCGACGCATTCGAGCACCAGCGGCCGCCACAGAATCGCCAGCGTCAGCAGGCTGATCGTGGCGATTGCCGCGATCAGAAACAGCGTTGCGTCGTCGAGCGCGAGCACGCTGCCGAACAAGACGTGCAGGAGATCGATGTTCGATCCCTTGAGCGAGAGGATCAAGACGCCGAGCGCGAGCGAAACGAGATAGAAAGCGGCGAGCGAGGCGTCCTCCTTCAACTCGGTCGAGCGCGCCACGAGCCCGGCGCCGAGCGCGACGGTGAAGCCTGCGACGATGCCGCCGACGGTCATCGCGAAAAGGTCGAGGCCCGAGACGAGAAAGCCGACGGCGGCGCCCGGCAGGATCGCATGCGCCATCGCGTCGCCGGTGAGGCTCATGCGGCGCAACATCAAGAACACGCCGACCGGCGCGCCGCCGAGCGCGAGCGCGACGGCGCCGACCAAGGCGCGCCGCATGAACTCGAACTCGGTGAAGGGAGCGATCACAAAATCGTACATGATCTCAAGCCACGTCGGTTTCGCAGACTTCGGCGTGGCGATCGAAGGCCTCGCACATGTGCCGCGCCTTCAGCAGGTTTTCCGCCGTCAGAACCTCCTGCGTTCGCCCCCAAGCCACGGCTTCGCGCGCGAGCAGGAGCGTCTCGGGAAATTGCGCCCGCGCCAGATCGAGGTCGTGCAATACGATCAGAACCGTTCGCCGCTCGCCGTGCCAGCGGTGAATGAGATCGAGAAGATCGGAAATGGTCTTGGCGTCGAGCGAGGTGAAGGGCTCATCAAGCAAGATCAGCTGGGCGTCCTGCAGCAACAGCCGCGCGAACAGTGCGCGCTGCATCTGTCCGCCCGAGAGCGTGCCGATCGTGCGGCCTTCGAAGCCTTCGAGCCCCACCGCCGAAATCGCCTTCTCGATCTCGTCGCGTTGGTGTTTGGAAATACCGCCGAACAGGCCGGCGCGCCGCCACAGGCCCATGGCGACGAGATCGTAAACCGTGATCGGAAACGTGCGGTCGATCTCCGCGATCTGCGGCAAGTAGGCGATGTCTTCTCGCTTGACTTGCGTACGTTCGATCGCGCCGTCGAGCGGCGGAAGCACGCCGACGATCCCTTTCAACAGCGTGCTCTTGCCCGCCCCGTTCGGCCCGATCACCGCGAGCAGCGCCCCGTCGGCCACCGACCCGGTGAGATGATGCACCGCCGGATGGCGGTCATAGCCAAGCGTGAGATTGCGGAATTGCAGCGCCGCGGTCATGGCAGGCCTCTACACAATCGCCCAAACGACGGCGCCCCACAGCAGCGCCGAAAAGAACATTGCGATCGCGATCCGCTGCAGCGCGGAGAGGCGCAACAAGGAGGGCGGAATCTCGACGCGAACGTGATGATGGTCGTGGGCTTGCATGAGCGAGGATTCCCTAGGTCCCGCATTCGGGCGGTCGGCGAGCGAGATATATTATATCAAAGCCTGGAGGCGATACAATGCATCCAAAACGCCGCAGAGGGGCCCGGATTCCGATTCGGCCCGTTTCGAGGCGCGGCTTCTCAAAAATCCTCGCCGAGCGGGCCCTCTTTCAGGCGCGCCAGATCAAAGCGATGGACGTCTTCGATGAGCGCGACAAAAGCGCGCGCACCAAAATCGAGTGCGGCCTCGCCCTTGTCGAGCGTCGCGGCGGCGGCGTTTCCCGCCGCACCGCTCGGGTGCAGGTCTTGCGCCATCCAGCCGAAGCCGGCGGGATGGCCGGCGCGCAGCTGCTTGAACTCGTGTTCCATCGCGACCGTCGAAGGCTTCGCGCTCGGCATCTTGCCGCGCACCGTTTCGGTCTTGATCGCGAGCATGAGCGAGGTCTCGACCTCGCCGGCATGAATGCCGTGCGCGAGTTCCTCGTCCGAGAACAGACCCTTGGGATAGCCGAGCCGGTGCCAGGAGGCGGTGACCACGAGCATGCCGAAGCGGACGCGCAGATTGCGCGCGACGATATCGATGACCGGCGAATTGCCGCCGTGCGAATTGATGATGACGAGCTTCTCGACGCCCGCGCGGTGCACGCTCTCGCTGATCTCGGTCCAGGCGCGGATCGCGCTTTCGGCGGAAAGCGTCAACGTGCCCGGGAACGCCATGTGTTCGTCCGATTTGCCGATGGATTGCAGCGGCAGAAACGTCACCGGCAGCGAGGACGGCAGCAGCGCGCGCACGCGCGAGAGGTAGCCCTCGGCGATGAAGCTGTCGACGCCGACGGGGAGGTGCGGGCCGTGTTGCTCGACGGCGGCGAGCGGAAGCACGGCGATCCAGCCGCCGGGATCGCCGTCGCGGAAATCCTCCCAGGTCATTTCGGTCCAGAAGCGCTTCGGCGACATGCGGCCCGCTCGCTATAAAACCGCCGCAACCTAGGGGCGGGTCGCACCGTTCGCAAGCGTACTTCTTACCTGCTCGCGCCGGGCGCTTTCGTCGTTTATTCTGCGCGTGGGCGCCATGCCGAGAGGAACGTTGATGGCCAATCGCATCGATCTTGCCGACCGGATCGCCGTGGTGACCGGCGGCGCCCAGGGCATCGGCCGCGCCATCGTCGAGCGGTTGCTCGATTCGGGCGCCGCCGTCGCGATCTGGGACCGCGACCAAAAGCTCGCCGTAGGCGCCGCCTCCGAGCTCGTCGGCCGCGGCAAGGTAGAGGCCTTTGGCGTCGACGTGATCCATTTGAAGGCGGTCGAGCGCGCGCGCGACGAAACCCTCGACGCCTTCGGACGGATCGACATCCTCGTCAACAACGCCGGCATCTCCGGCCCCAACAAGCCGACCTGGGAATATCCCGCGAAGGATTGGAACCAGGTGATCGCGATCAATCTCACCGGGCCGTTTCATTGCTGCCATGCGGTCGTGCCGGGAATGATCGCGCGCAATTACGGCCGCATCGTCAACGTCGCCTCGATCGCGGGCAAGGAAGGAAACCCGAACGCGCCCGCCTATTCGGCCTCGAAGGCGGGCCTGATCGCGCTCACCAAGTCGCTCGGCAAGGAGCTCGCCCAATACGACATCGCGGTGAACTGCGTGACGCCGGCCGCCGCCAAGACCGCGATCTTCGCGCAAATGACGCAAGAACACATCGATTACATGCTGTCGAAAATTCCGCGCGGCCGCTTCGTGACCGTCGAGGAAATAGCGGCGACGGTGGCGTTTGCCGCCTCGAGCGATTGCTCGTTTACGACCGGCGCGGTGTTCGACCTCTCCGGCGGCCGCGCCACTTATTGACCGCCCCGGTGATACGCAAAAGCGTTTCCAAGCGCGCCCGGCTTTTGCCGGCGGCGAGCGGTCCGCGCGCCCGGCTCGCCGGCATCGGGCTGATGTGCGCGGCCGTGTTCTGCTTCGCCCTCCTCGACACGACGGCGAAGGCGCTGATCCCCCACATGGACACGCTGCAGGTCGTGTGGGGTCGCTACGCCAGCCACTTTTTTCTTTCGCTCCTGTTCATCAATCCTTGGACGACGCCGGGTCTGTTGAAGACCAAGCGTCCGTGGCTGCAGATCGGCCGCTCGGCGCTCTTGTTGCTTTCGACCGCGTTTAATTTTTTCGCGCTCAGATATCTGCAGCTCGACCAAACCTCGGCGATCGGTTTCACCATGCCGTTCTTCGTGGCACTTTGCGCCGGCCCGATGCTCGGCGAATGGATCGGCCCGCGCCGCTGGATCGCGATTCTGGTCGGGTTCGCCGGCATCCTCTTGGTCGCCCGGCCCGGCGCCGGCGGAATCCATCCCGCCGCCGCCTTCTCGGTGCTGAGCGCGCTTTGCTACGCGCTCTATAGTCTTTCGACGCGCGTGCTCGCCGCCTATGATTCGACGGCGACGACCGTCTTTTATTCCGCGCTCGTCGGCATGCTGGTGACCTCGGTGCCCTTGCCGCTGGTGTGGGTGACGCCCGCCAACCCCTGGCTTGTCGCCGGCATGATCGCGACCGGCGCCAGCGGCTGGATCGGCCATTTGTTCCTGACCATGGCGCACCGGCGCGCGCCGGCGCCGATTCTGGCGCCGTTCATGTACACGCAGATCGCGTGGATGATCGCCGCCGGCTTCCTCGTGTTCGGCGACGCCCCGAATGCATGGACGCTCGCCGGCGTCGCGGTCGTGATCGCATCCGGGCTTTATCTCTTGTACCGCGAGAAGCGGATGCGGGCGAAAGATACGCTCGAGGCCCAGGCGCAGGTCAGCGAATAGCTATTCCGCCGCCGAGCGCTTCGCCGCGTGCAACGGCGAAAGCCCGTTCAACTGGGCGATCGCGTCGACCAGGAGCGGCACGTTCTCCCCGCCATAGCCCATGCTTTCCGCCGCCGCATAGGAATTCTTGACCGCGGCCGCGAGCGCGTTGGCGATTCCGCTGGCGTTGCCGAGGTTGGCGACGTAGCGCATGTCCTTGTGCGCGTTGCGCAGCGCGAATTTATGCGATTCGCGGTTTGCCTCGAGCGCGTAGCCCATGAAGGTCTGGTAGAAGCCGCAATCCATGCGGCCGCCGCGGATCACCTTGTCGAACGTCTTCGGTTCGATCCCGGCCTTGCGCCCGAGCGCGAGCGCCTCGGCGTAAAGCGCGCCGTAGCCCATGGCGATGAAATTATTGATCAGCTTGAGGGCGTGGCCGGCGCCGACCGGCCCGACGTGATTGATGGTGTCGGCGAAGCAAGCAAGAATCGGCTTCACCTTTTCGAACGTCGCGGCATCGCCGCCCATCATGACGCCGAGCTTGCCCTCTTCGGCCTCCTTCGGCGTGCGCGCGAGCGGCGCATCGCAGAAGACGATGCCGCGCGCGGCAAGCTCCTCGGCGAGCGCGCGCGTGAGCGTCGGCTCCGACGTGGACGTATCGATCACGATCGCCCCTTTCTTCGCGCCCGCCGCCACCCCCTCTTTGCCGCGCACCAGCGCCTCGACCTCGGCCGCGCCCGTCACGCAGAGGAAAATCACCTCGCTCTGCTCGGCAAGCTCCTTCGCCGAGCGCGCTTCCGCGGCGCCGCGCTTGAGGAGATCCTCGATCGGGGCGCGGTTCTTGTGGCCGAGAATCGTGAGCGGGTGGCCCTTCTCGACGAGGTTCTTCGCCATGCCGTGACCCATCAGGCCGACGCCGACGAAGCCGATCCGTTCCTTGGCCATCGCGATCCTCCCGAAATTCGCCGATTTCTATTCCTTCACCGCGCCGGTCATCGCCGACACGTAGTGCTCGACGAAAAAGGCGTAGAGCACGACGAGCGGCAAGGAGCCGGCGAGCGCGCCCGCCATCAGCGAGCCCCAGCGGTAGATGTCGCCGTCGACGAATTCGTTCACGATCGCGACCGGCACCGTTTTGTGGCTCGTCGAGGAAATGAAGGTCAGCGCGTAGATGAACTCGTTCCAGCACAGCGTGAAGCAGAAGATGAAGGCGGAGATCAGCCCCGGCACCGCCAGCGGCAGAACGATCTTGGTGAGGATTTGCCAGCGGCTCGCGCCGTCGATCAGCGCGCACTCCTCAAGCTCGAACGGGATGGTCTTGAAATACCCCATCAGGAGCCAGGTCGAGAACGGAATCAAAATCGTCGGATAGGTGAGGATCAGCGCGAACGGCGTGTCGAACAATCCGTACTGGAAGACGACGGTGGAGAGCGGAATGAACAGGATCGAGGGCGGAATGAGATAGGCGAGGAAAATCGCGCCGCCCACCCATTGCGCGCCCTTGTAGCGGAGCCGCACGATGGCATAGGCCGCGAGCACGCTCGCCACGATCGACAGAACCGTCGCGCACGTGGCAATCATCATCGTGTTCCACAGCCACAACGGATAACTGCTCTCGAACAGAAGCTTTTGGATGTGTTTCAGCGTCGGCGTCCAGGTCCAGAATGGACTGAATGTTTCAAGATCGAGCAATTGCTCGTCGGGCTTAATCGCCGTCAACGCCATCCAGTAAAACGGAAACATCAGCACCAGCATGATGATCCCGAGCGGCAGATAAAGCGTCACCAGCCGGCGCGGCAGCGAATGCAGATAGCTCATACCTTCGGAATGATCGGCGAGCGCCGACGAGCCGGTCAGCACGGCTCTCGGGTCGATCTGCTTGGCAGCGAGCACGTCAGTCATTGCTCTCTCCCTGCTGCCATTTGCGCCGCTGCAGCCCGAACCACGAAATCAGGATCGCCGCGAGCAGGAACGGGATCATCGCGGTCGCGATCGCCGCGCCCTCCCCGAGATGCCCGCCGAGGATGGCCCGCTGGTAGGAGAGCGTCGCCATCAGATGCGTCGCGTTGACGGGTCCGCCCCGGGTCAGCACCCAGATCAACTGGAAATCGGTGAAGGTGAACAAGACCGAGAAGGTCATCACCACGGCGATGATCGGCGTCAGCAACGGATAGGTGATGAAGCGAAAGCGCTGCCAGGTGGAAGCGCCGTCGATGGTCGCCGCCTCGTAGAGCGAGGGCGACACCGTCTGCAGCCCGGCAAGCAAGGTGATTGCGATGAACGGCACGCCGCGCCAGATATTGGCGAAGATCACCGACCAGCGCGCGGTCCACGGGTCGCCGAGAAAATCGATGTTGGTCGAGATCAGATGCAGTTTCCTGAGCGACCAGGAAATAATCGAAAACTGGCTGTCGAACAGCCACCAGAAGGCGATCGCCGAAAGCACCGTCGGCACGATGAAGGGGATCAGCACGACGGAGCGGATGATCGCCTTGAACGGCAAATTCTCGTTCAGCAACAGCGCAAGATAGAGCCCGACCGCGAATTTCACCGCGCTCGCCACGCCGGTGTAGAGGAGCGTGTTGAAGACCGAGATCCAGAATACCGAATCGTCCCACAGCCATTCATAATTTTCCAACCCGATGAACACGCCGGAGCGGCCGATCCGCGTATCGGTGAACGAAAGCCAAACGCCGAGGCCCAGCGGATAGGCGAGAAACAGAACGAGAAACGCTCCCGCCGGCAGCATGAACCACCAGGCCAACCACTCGCGATTCACCTTGAGCCGATCCCACGCGGTGACGTGCGGATAGGTCTCTCTTTTCGTTCTCGTTCCGAGCGCGGCTTCGGCCAAGACCTTATCCTCGGATTGTGAAAAATGGAGAGACCGGGCGACGAATGCCGCCCGGTCTCCCGTTTTTATGCGCGGTAGATGCGCGACAGCTGCCGCTCGGCGATCTTGATCGCGCCCTTCACGTCTTCACGCCCGCTGCAATAGTTCGCGAACATGTCGACGACGACGAAATCGGCGATCGCGGTCGCCGCCTTCTCGCCGACGGAGCCGAGACCGCCCGCCGTCAACGTCCGCTTGGCGACGTCGCGATACGGCGTCGTTTTCGGATCGGCGGTCCAGACGGGATTGGCGTCGTAGGCGTTGAGGCAATGCGTGAGATAGCCCTGCGCCGACTCGATCCATGGGTTGAAGTTCTGCGCCTCCAGCATGAAGGCGATCAGCGCCTTACAGGCCTGCGGATACTTCGTGTAGGTCATTGCCAGGATCGGATACATCAAGTGCAGCTCGGTCGGCTTGCCGGCCGGGCCGATCGGGAAATACGCGTGATTCATGTCCTCGGCGATTTCCTTCTTGGTGGGATCCTTCTTCGCCGCGACGTAAATCGAGATGCCGTTGTTGGTCCAATGGATCTCGTTGGCGAGAAACGCCTTGTTGTTGGACGCATCGTTCCAGGAAACAACGCCGGGGATCATGTTTTCGTATAGCTGCTTGGCGTATTCGAGGGCCTTCGCGGTCTCCGGCGAATTGAGGATGACCTTGTCGTCCTTGTCGACGACCTGGCCGTTATGCGTCCACAAGCACCAGTGCACCCAGGTGTTTGCATCGCCGGAGGCGTGGCCGAGCGCCATGCCGCCGGGCGTGTTGTTTTTCTTCGTGGCTTTTGCGTATTCCAGGAATTCGTCGGTCGTCGTCGGAAATTTCTGGAAGCCGGCGGCGTTCATGGATTTGATGCGATAGTTCATCAACGCGCCGCTATAGCAAATCGGCACGCTGATCCACTTATTGCCTTCCTTTCCGTATTTGACCGCGGAATCAACCCAGCCGCCGTACTTCTTGCCGAGGTAGTCCGCGACGTCGGAGACATCGACGCATTTCTGCGGGAACAGATGCGGCAGCGAGTAGAGGCCCCAAAACAGATCGGGCCCGGTACCCGTGTTCGCCGCCACCGAAGCCTTCGGCTGCACGTCCTCGTAGGACTCGCGTGAGATGTCGACCGGTATACCGGTTGCTTTCGTAAAAGCCTCGATCAATTTCACGAAGGCCTCGTCTTCCGACTGCACGAAATATTTCCAGCGCAGCATCGAGAGCTTGGCGTCCTTTTCGGGCTTCCACGGCGCGGCCTGCGCCCAGGCGCGAGCCCATTCGAAGAGCGCGGGTCCCGTGAGCGCGCCCGCAGCGGCGAGCGCGGTGCCGCCCTGGATCACGGTGCGGCGAGTGAAGTTCGTCATGGTCGTTTCCTCCTCCTTGTTATGCGTTCAGTCTTTTTCCCGTCGCTTCGTCGAACAGGTGGACGAGCTTCGGATCGGGTTTGAGCCGGATCTTGTCGCCCGGCTTGAAATCGTGGCGCTCGCGGAAAACGGCGACGATGTCGTGACCGGCGAGCCTCGCCGCGACCTGGATTTCGGGTCCCGTCGGCTCGATGACGACGACCTCGCCCGGCGCGCCGTCATCGGCAAGCGCGAAATGTTCGGGGCGGATGCCGTAGACCGCCGGCCGCCCGTCGGAACCCGCGGGCTTCCCGGCGAGCGGAAACTTGATTCCGTCCGCCGTCTCGAAGGCGGCGGAGCCGTTGGCGCCGACGCGGCCCTTGAAGAAATTCATCGCCGGCGAGCCGATGAAGCCGGCGACGAAGAGGTTCGCCGGCCGGTCGTAAAGCTCGAGCGGCGCGCCGACCTGCTCGACGAGCCCGTCATGCATCACCACGATCTTGTCGGCCATGGTCATCGCCTCGATTTGGTCGTGGGTGACGTAGACCGTGGTCGTGCCGAGCCGCTGGTGCAGCTCCTTGATTTCGGTGCGCATTTGCACGCGCAGTTTCGCATCGAGGTTGGAAAGCGGTTCGTCGAACAGAAACACTTGCGGGTCGCGCACGATGGCGCGGCCCATCGCCACGCGCTGGCGCTGGCCGCCGGACAGCTGGCGCGGATAGCGCAAAAGCAGCGGCTCCAAGCCGAGAATCGCGGCCGCGCGATTCACCCGCACGTCGATTTCCTGCTGCTGCGCGTGACGCAGCCGCAGCGAAAAGCCCATATTCGCCGCCACCGTCATGTGCGGATAGAGCGCGTAATTCTGAAACACCATCGCCACGTCGCGCGCTTTCGGCGGCAGATCGTTGACAATGCGCTCGCCGATCTTGATCTGGCCGGCGGTGATGTTCTCGAGCCCCGCGATCATGCGCAAAAGCGTCGACTTGCCGCAGCCCGACGGCCCCACCAGCACCACGAAGGCGCCGTCCTCGATCACGACATTTACGCCGTGAATGACTTCGGTGGCGCCGAAGGCCTTACGCACGTCACGAATTTCGACCGACGCCATGCGTCTCCCTCTGCCGGGTTTCCTGCCCATTTCGGCCGCTTTTGCGAGGGCCGTTCTTGTTTTCGATTTACCCCTGGGGGCAAGTTCGTTAGGTATGCCAGCACGGCCCGCAGTGCGAAATCAAGCGACTAAAGGGCCGGCCGAGGTGCCCTCCGCCGATAAACCCTTTGCAGCGCAGGAAATTCACGGAAGGAATTCATGACCCCGACCCATAAGCCCGACCTGATCCTCACCGGCCCGATGATGGCGCTGATCGAGGAACAGGCCGACCGGCTTTTCACGGTGCACCGGCTTGCCAAGGCCAAGGACCGGGGCGCGCTGATCTCCGAGATTGCCCCCCACATTCGCGCGATTGCGACCGCGGGTCACTTCCCGGTGAACGGCGCGCTGATGGAAAAGCTGCCCCAGCTCGAGATCGTCGCCAATTTCGGCGTCGGCTACGATTCCGTCGACGCCAAATGGGCGGGCGAGCACGGCATCGTCGTCACCAATACACCCGATGTCCTGAACGAGGAGGTCGCCGACACGACGCTTGCGCTCCTCCTGCAGACCGTGCGCCAGCTGCCGCAATCGGAGCGCTATTTGCGCGCCGGCAAGTGGCTGGAAAAACCGTTCCCGCTCTCGCCCACGCTGCGCGATCGCACCGTCGGCGTCGTCGGCATGGGCCGCATCGGCAAGGCGATCGCGCACCGCATCGAGGCGTTCGGCGTGCCGATCGTCTATCACAGCCGCAGGCCCGCGGCGGGCGGCGCTTACAAGCATTATCCCAACCTTGTCGCGATGGCGCGCGACGTCGACGTTCTGATCGTGATCGTTCCCGGCGGCCCCGGCACCAAGAACATGATCAACGCCGAAGTGCTGAAGGCGCTCGGCCCGAACGGGGTTCTCATCAACGTCGCGCGCGGCTCGGTGGTGGACGAGCCGGCGCTGATCGAGGCGCTGAAATCGAAAACGATCCTCTCCGCCGGCCTCGACGTGTTCGCCGAAGAGCCGCGCGTGCCGCAAGAGCTGATCGAGATGGATCACGTCGTGCTCTTGCCGCATGTCGGCTCGGCTTCGCACCACACGCGCCGGGCGATGGGCCAGCTTCTCGTCGATAACCTCGCCTCATGGGCCAAGGGTGGCGGGCCGCTCACCCCGGTGCCGGAAACGCCTTGGCCGCCGAAGCGGAAATAGCCCGCGATTTGCGCGTGGTTCGGACCCTCCTCGCATGTTAGCGTCGCATCGAATTCTTGCCGGATTCCCACGCGAGACTTTTCCATGCATCCGATCGGCATTTTGCTCGTTCTGCTGTTCGCGCTCGGCGCTCCCGCGGCCGCGCAAGCGCCCAATTTGGCTCCTACCGAGGCGCCGGTAATCCCCGACGCCAAGACCCTCGCCGCCAATTACGAGCTTTCGAGCGCGCTCGGCGACCGCAAATGCGCGCTCACCCTCGACGCGAAACCCGTCGGTCCCGGCTTTACGCTCGTCTACGACAAGACGCTCTGCCGGCCGCTGTTCGGATTCCTCAGCGAAACCGTCGCCTGGCTGCCCGGCATCGCGGGCGCGATCCGTTTCGTGAATGCGGGGAGGCGCACCGTATCCGAATTCACCGAGGGCGTCGGCGGCCGATACGAGGCGCTGCGCGAGAACGACGGCGTCTATTTCCTCTCCAATCTGCAATTCGTCGATCCCGGCGAGGCGCCGCAATTCGCCGACTTGCTGGGCGAGTGGAACGTGGTGCGCCCCAACGGCCCCACGATCTGCGCCGTTACGCTCACTGATCAATCGACCGGCGAGGACACCTTCGTGGTGAGCGTGAAGCCCGGCTGCGACCCGTCGATCACCCGCTTCGCACCGGCTTCCTGGGTGCTCGACCGCGGCGACATTATTTTGATTTCCGCCAAGGGCGATCGTCTCCGCTTCGGCCGCCAGCAGGAGGGCGGCTGGGCCAAGGTGCCCGACACGCCGCGCCCGCTCCTGTTGGCGCGGCCGTAAGCGTCGAATTCAAGAAATAAGCTTCAGCCCCTTCAAGCTCGCGTGTCCCTCCTTGCCGACGATGATGTGATCGTGCACCTCGATCCCGAGCGGACGCGCCACCTCGACGATCGACTTCGTCATCGCGATGTCGGCGCGCGAGGGCGCGGGATCGCCGGAGGGATGATTGTGCACGAGCACGACGGCGGTGGCCGATAGCTCGAGCGCGCGCTTCACCACTTCGCGCGGATAGACCGGCGTGTGATCGACGGTGCCGGTCTGCTGCACCTCGTCGGCGATCAGCTGATTGCGCTTGTCGAGAAACAAAACGCGAAACTGTTCCTTTTCCGCGAACGCCATCGCGGCCCGGCAATATTCCAGCACCGCGCTCCCCGACGACAGCACCGGCCGCGCCCGCACCTTGCCGCGCGCGAAATAGTGCGCCGCCGCCTCGACGATCTTGAGTTCGGAAATCACCGCCTCGCCCGCGCCGTCGACCTCGGCAAGCCGCGCCGGCGGGGCGGAAATAACCTCCGCGAAGGAGCCGAATTTGTCGATCAGCGCCTTGGCGAGCGGCTTCACGTCGCGACGCGGCAGCGCGCGAAAGAGCACGAGCTCCAGAAGTTCGTAGTCGGCGAGCGCGGCCTGCCCGCCTTCGCGCAAGCGCGTGCGCAGGCGACCGCGATGGCCGTGATAATGCGGTGCTTCTTCGAGACCCTGATCTTGCTTGCGCCCCATGGCCCGCATCTCAAGCGCGGTAGGGCGGCTTGTGCAGGCCTTTCGGCGAGAGCGTGAAGATTTCGACGCCGGTTTCGGTGACGCCGACCGAGTGCTCGAACTGCGCCGAAAGCGAGCGGTCGCGCGTCACCGCGGTCCAGCCGTCGGAAAGCACCTTCACGTGCGGGCGGCCGAGATTGATCATCGGCTCGACGGTGAAGAACATGCCGGGCCTGAGCACCGCGCCTTCGCCCTTGCGGCCGATATGCACGACGTTCGGCTCGTCGTGAAAAAGCCGCCCGACGCCGTGGCCGCAAAAATCGCGCACGACGCTCATGTGGTTGGGCTCGACCACCGACTGGATGGCTGCGCCGATGTCGCCGATCATTCCGCCGGGGCGGATCGCGGCAATGCCGGCCATCATCGCCTCGTAGGTGACCTCGACCAGGCGCTCGGCGCGGCGCGGCACCTCGCCCACCGGATACATGCGGCTGGAGTCGCCGTGCCAGCCGTCGAGCACGAGCGTCACGTCGATGTTGACGATGTCGCCTTCGCGCAGCGGCTTGTCGTTGGGAATGCCGTGGCAGACCACGTGGTTGATCGAGGTGCAGATCGACTTGCCGTAGCCGCGATACATCAGCGTCGCCGGCAACGCGCCGCGATCGAGGGCGAATTCGAACACGAGCTTGTCGAGTTTTTCGGTGGTGACGCCCGGCCTCACCTCGTCGACCAGGAGATCGAGCACCTCGGCGACGAGCCCGCCCGCCCGGCGCATGCCTGCGAAGCCCTCGGGCCCGTGCAGCTTGATCTGCCCGGTCTTGCGCAAGGGGGCGGTGGCGGCTTCGACATAGCTCATGATGAGGCTCCGAACCCCCGAATGTAGGGGATCGAACGAGGCGCGCAAGGAAAGGATCAGCCCAATACCGGGATCGGCGCAACGATCTCGATACAATCGGTCGAAATCTGGCAGCGCAGCGCAATGGCCTCCACGCCCGCCGCCAGCGCCCGGTCGAAGGCCTTGCCATAGGCCGGGTCGATGTCGCGCGCGAGCGCGACCCCCTCGGCCGAGCCGATCTGCACGAGAAAGAGCATGACCGCACGCGAGCCCTTGCCGGCCTCAGTGGCAAGCTCCTCGAGGTGCCGCGTGCCGCGCGCGGTGACCGCGTCGGGGAATTCGGCGCGGCCGGGCGTGCGCATCATGTGGACGTTCTTGACTTCGAGGTAGCAAGCCGGCTTGTCGTCGGCTTCCAGCACAAAGTCCACGCGGCTCGCGCTTCCATAGCGGACTTCGCGGCGATGACGCGCGTAGCCGCTCAAGCCCGGCACCCGCCCTGCGGCGAGCGCTTCGGCGAC
>Ga0207505_100007_pt1 | contig 61955 bp, 61 predicted proteins | sample NitcycUWRROWE17A_FD_188207 | JGI IMG/M metagenome (GOLD analysis project Ga0207505, IMG submission 188207) | Soil microbial communities from Arlington Agricultural Research Station in Wisconsin, USA - Nitrogen cycling UWRJ-ROWE17-A (SPAdes) | ecosystem: Environmental > Terrestrial > Soil >... | reverse complement strand
ACAATTCGCGCCGTTGCGGGGCTTTTGGCGCAGCGCTGACTGTCTCTGGACTCCCGAATTATGAAATCGACCGATCGTTCTGTCGGAAATCTCCGGATGCATTCGGCGATATTCCCAAATTTCTGGAGCGGCCGATCGGAGACCGGTTCCGATCGTCGACTGCGTGGTCGGGGCGGCAGTCGTGCGACCGCGCTGGTTCTTAAAACAAATTCGCAATAGCCGGCAACTACGGAGAGGTTTTTATCCGATTGCCCTATGGCTCCGGCTGCGCGAACATGGGCTGGAGGTCGCGACAACAAAAACGGGGAGGTTCGATGACCAAAATTGGCAAAATCGGCACGATGGGGCTCACGGCAGCGATCTTGGCGTTTGCGGCGGTCGCCGCCGACGCCAAGGACAAGGTGAAAGTCGGCTTCATCGGCCCGCTGACGGGGGGCGTTTCCGTCAACGGCATCGGCGGCCGTAACTCGGCCGACCTTGCCGTGAAGCTGCGCAATGCCGATCCGAAGTCGAAGTACGAATACGAACTCGTCGTGCTCGACGACGAGTGTAAGCCGAACGTGGCCGTGCAGGTTGCGACAAAAATGGCCGCCGACAATGAAATCATTGCCGGCGCCACGCATTACTGCTCGGCGGCGGCTATCGCCACCGTCGACGTCTACCATAAGTTTGGATTCCCGGTAATTGTCTGGGGCGCCGTGCTGCCCGACATCACCTATCGCAACAAGTACGAAGAGGTTCATCGCGTCAACGGCACGATGATCAACCAGAATGACGCCAACGCGGAGCTGATCTCCAAGCTGGGCTATAAGACCGTCGCCGTGATCCACGACACGACCGATTACGGCAAGGGCCACAACGAATATTTCAGCAAAGCGTTGGCCGCGATCGGCAAGGCCAAGATTGTCGGTACCTTCGGGGTGACCGCCGACCAGCAAGACTTCGCCGCCGAACTCACCCAGATCAAGTCGCTCAATCCCGAGGTCATCTACTTCGGCGGACTGACGCCGATCGGCGTCCGCATCCGTTCGCAAATGGATAAGCTCGGCATCAAGGCCGCCTTCGACGGCACCTCAGGCATCGTCTCCGATGCCTATATTCAGGGTCTCGGCCCACTCGCAGAAGGAACGCTTGCCTTCCGCGAAGGCGCGCCGACCGAAAAGCTGCCAGGCGGTAAATTCTTCATCGAGAATTACAACGCTCAGAAATACGATAGCCCGCCTGAAGCTTACGGCGCCTTCGCCTATGCGGCGATGGACATGATCCTCGACACCATCGAGAAAGTGGGACCCGACCGCAAAAAGGTCATTGCTGCTCTTGGCGACGTCAAGAATGTTGATTCGATTGTCGGCAAGATCACCTTCGACGATCACGGCCAGAACACGGTGCCCCTGATTACCAAATACGTCGTTCAGGACGGGAAGTTCGTAGAATGGGACGAGAGCGAATATGCAACCGGCAAGCGTAAACTGCCGGGGCAGAAATAAGCTGATCTCAGCGGGGCTGCGCAAAGCGCGGCCCCGCTATGCTACATAACCGCCGACGTAAGATTTTATGACATGGACGTAGGGCTAGTCGCGCAATACGTCATGAACGGGCTGATGCTCGGCATGATGTATGCTTTGGTCGCCGTCGGGTTCACGCTGTTTTTCGGCGTCCTGGACATCATCAAGTTCTCGCATGGCGACGTGCTTACAGTTGGCGCCTTCACGGCATTGGTAACTTTTGCCGGACTAAACGCGCTCGGGCTTAAATCGCAATGGGTCGATCTCGGGACCATGCTCGTGGTTGCGACATTGGCGATGGCCTTACTCGGAATGGCGATAGCACGTTACCTCGTGATGCCGTTACGCTCGGCACCGGCGCTCAACACGCTGTTGATCACCTTGATGCTCGGCACGGTTCTTCGTGAATCTGTGCGGCTGTTCTATCCGCAGGGCGCCAATCCGAAGCCTTTTCCGGCTCTGCTGCCGAGAAGCTCGATCGACCTCGGCAGTTTCAATTTGCGGCTCGACAATGCGCTCATGTTGGCGGCGGGCGTGCTGGTGATCGTCGGACTTCAGTTCCTTCTCAACCGCACCAAGCTCGGTCTTGCCATTCGCGCCGTCGCCCAGGACGAGGAAACGGCGCGCACCATGGGCATCAATTTTTCCGCCGTCGTGCTGATCACTTTCGCGATTGGTTCGGGCCTTGCCGCGTTCGCCGGCGTAATGAACGGGCTCTATTACAACGAAATCAATTTCGGTATCGGCCTCTATCTCGGCGTAATTGGCTTTTCGGCAGCAATAATCGGTGGGCTCGGCAGCATATACGGAGCCATCCTAGGCGGCTTTCTGTTTGCCGGCCTTCAGACAATCGGAACGGTGCTGCTCCCCTTCGCCAGCGCCTATAAGGATGTGTTCGCCTTCGCCGTCGTCATTGCCATCATGGCCTGGCGGCCGACCGGGCTGATCCGGGAAAAGATCAGTGAGCGGGTCTGAAGGAATGGCACGGAAGGCGGATAAGGCACGCGCCGCATTTTGGCCCGGTCTGATCGCCCTAGCGGCTGCGACCGGATACCTGATCGCCTTGCTCGCAGTGGAAAAGCAAACATTTATCATCTCTCTTCTTTTTGGCGGCATCGCCGTCGTTGTCGTCGCCGCTTGGTTGGGACTCTTCGACGATGTCAGCCGCGCTTTTTCGGATCACGAGGATGTGCTGGGAGGCTGCGTGATTCTCGCCGCGCTCGCGGTCGCTGCATTCTTTCACGAGAATCATTTCGCTTTACTGCTGATCATTACAATCTTGCTTTACAGCGTGGCGACGCTCGGGCTGAACGTTCAGTTCGGCTATGCCGGTGTCTTGAATTTCGCCGGCGCGTCGTTTTTTGGCATCGGCGCCTATACGTCGGCCGTTCTCAATTCGCATACGGCGTTGCCGCATCTGCTGGTGCTTTTGATCGGCGGATTGCTGGCGGCATTGATCGGCTCGCTGCTGCTGCTGCCTGTGCTGCGCACGCGCGGGCATTATGCTGCGGTGGTCACGATCGCCTTCGCCTTGCTCTTTAAGACGTTTATCGAGGTCAACGACGTACTCGGCGGCCCGCAGGGCATGCAGGTGAAGGGCATGAACATCCTCGGATGGTCGTTCAACGACAACGTCAAGATCGGTGGGATCTCGTTCTCGTTCTACATGAACTACTTCGTCGTCAGCCTGCTGCTGCTGATCGCCGCGTTTATCCTTGTGCGGCGACTTGAACGATCCTGGATCGGGCTCAATCTCGACGCGTTGCGGCTCGACGAAACCGCCGCAAGTTGCTTTGGCCTCAACCTTGCGCGTTGGAAAATCACGGCCTTTCTGATCGGCAATTTCCTGATCGGACTTGCCGGCGCGATGTTCGGCATGGTCGGCGGTTTTGTCGGACCGAACAATTACACCTTCGCCGATTCGCTTATTCTCGTATCGATCCTTCTGCTGGGTGGTATCGGCAACCCTTGGGGCCTCATCATCGCGACGATCATCGTGGTGGTCCTGCCCGAGAAGCTTCAGACGATCCAGGAATACCGGTTTCTGCTTTATGCGCTGATGGTGATCGCCGTCCTGCTTTTCCGGCCGCAAGGCCTGGTGCCGCGGCCCGTGCGGCACTATTTCCCGGGATGGCGGCCGTGACGCCACTGCTCGAAGCGCGCGGACTCTCAAAGCGGTTTGGCGGCGTCGTTGCGCTCGATAGCCTCGATCTGGTCGTTGCGTCGAACGAAATCATCGGTCTCATCGGCCCGAATGGCTCCGGTAAGACCACGTTCTTCAACGTGGTCACCGGCATCTATGGCGCCGATGCAGGACGCGTGACCTTCGACGGCGCAGACATCACGAAAGCGCCGTCGTGCGCGGTCTACCAGGCGGGAATTTCCCGTACATTCCAGCGGTCGCGCTTGTCGTTACCCTTATCTATTTTCGACAACATCATGATCGGAAACTATAAGCACCTCAATCAGGGGCTTTGGTTCAATCTAGTCAGGCGGGCCAGTTTCAAACGCGAGTTCGAGGAAAGCTACCGCTCCGCGCGCGCGCTGGTCGAAGTATTCGAGCCTGTGCTTGCAGACCGGATGTTCGAGCCAGTTGTCGGCCTACCGATGATAGACCGCCGCCGCATCGAGATCTGTCGCGCGCTGATCAGTGCTCCGAAACTGCTGCTGCTTGATGAACCATCCGCCGGCATGACGCACGACGAAACGAAGGAGCTGATGAGCGACATTTTGCTCGTGCGTGAGCGCAACAAAAATCTGACGATCATTATCGTCGAGCACGAGATGGGCGTGATCGAGCGCATTACCGATCGCTGCATCGTGCTCAATTTCGGCCGCAAGATCGCCGAGGGGCCTTATCGCAGGATCGCTTCCGACGCGCAGGTGCAAGAAGCGTATCTCGGGGTAGCATGATGGCCGGCATTCTCGAGATCGACGACGTCTACACGGCCTATGATAAGGCTGATGTACTGCTAGGCATCTCGCTCGCCGTCAAGGCCGAAAGCATCACTTGCCTGCTCGGCTCTAACGGCTCCGGCAAGACCACGCTGGTGCGCTCGATTCTTGGCCTTACGCCGGCGCGCTCGGGTCGCATTATATTCAACGGCACCGACATCACGCGGCTTCCGACCCACAAGATTATTGCGAACGGCATCGCCTGTATCCCGGAGGGGCGAAAAGTCTTTCCGAAACTCACCGTCGAGGAGAATTTGCGCGTGGGCGCCTATCAGGAGAGTTCGGATAAGGTCACGCTGGCGCGCATGGCCGACATCTTTCATATCTTTCCGCCACTAGCAGAGCGCCGCACTCAGCTCGCGGGCACCATGTCAGGCGGCGAACAGGCGATGGTGTCCATCGGGCGTGGCTTGATGTGTGCGCCGAAGCTATTGCTGATCGACGAACCCTCGCTTGGACTTTCACCCAGGCTGGTGAAAGAAAATTTCAACATCATCCGCCAGATCAACGAGCGCGGCATTACCGTACTTTTGGTCGAGCAAAACGTGCACCAGACACTCGCCATCTCTCATTTTGGCTTTGTACTGTCAAAAGGTCGCGTGGCGACCAGTGGAACGCCTTCAGAGCTTGCAGTTCGCGAAGAGGTACGCGCTGCTTATTTCGGCTGAATGGTCGACCAGACATTTATCGAAAGCGGTCTTCCCGAATCCAGCGGCACCAGCAATAATCAAAAAAGTCCCAAGTAATTCCCCCGTATTGGGTAGCGGGTCAGTTTGATAAGCGACCAAAAATAACTACTCCGGTACCAATAAAAACCCCCAGCCATAGTTTCAAATGGCTGGGGGTTTTACCGTCCCACAGATTCGGGGTGGAGGGAGGCAAGAGCCTCTCGGGACAGCTTGCCATTCGCTCAAAAATGTTTCGTTTTGTCTGTCGGAATCCCGACTCCCGGTTCCATGCGGTTGCGATAACGTAAATCTAATCCGTGCAGCGATCCGGGAGATCACCATAGCTATTTACCGCCTGTTGCAGAAAGAAGTCGCGTTCGACCAAGAAGCGATCGAGGCGATGCATTCTGCCTTCAAGCAAGTTTGCACTGAACTTGGATTGGACCCGAAAAAAGACCGCGCCGCTGAAATCGTGGCAATGAAAATTATCGAAGGGTCCAAAGCCGGTGAACGCAATCCCGCGACAATGCGCCTAAGCGCGCTTTTTGCTCTGGGGCTAATGCGGGATGACCCGCAGCAATAACGCGTCGACGGGCATAAAAAGCGACTAACATTCAATTGCAAAATTCTTTTTCTCCACTTTTAGCGCCAAAGCCGCGTCGGAACTAAAGGAACCCGGCAACCTTTGTAGCGTTAGGCTTGCGACCTTAGGAGGCAGCCATGCCCAATCCGGTTAGTACGGCCAATTTTATGGGCCATCCCATTCACCCGATGTTGATTCCCTTCCCGATCGCATTTTTTGTTTCGGCTTTTGCTTGCGATGCCGCCCTTTGGTGGACGGGCAACCCCATCTGGGCGACGGTTGCTATTTGGCTGCTTGGCGCTGGTTTGATTATGGCCGCGCTCGCAGCGCTTGCCGGGCTGACGGATTTCGCCGGTGACAAACGCATTCGCGATATTAGCGCGGCTTGGCAGCACGCGATCGGGAACGTAATTGCCGTATTGATCTCGCTTTACAATTTTTATTGGCACTACACGCATACACCGACCGCCGTCCTGCCTATCGGATTGATCTTATCCCTCGTTGTCGTGTGCATCCTGCTTTTCACGGGGTGGAAGGGGTGGGAAATGGTGTACCTCCATCGCGTCGCGGTTTACGACGAGCCGAAACGATAAAATATGGCCGCCTCAGTTGGCGGCCACGTTTTTTCTCACTGTTGAATGTTCGTACGGATGTCCGCTATTGGCACCCAGCGGACAATGACCCAAAGCGGACATGGCGGCCCGGCGCGACCGCAACATGGCGTTCTTCTTACCCATATCGACTTCACATTCTGATTTGGGTAAAGTCAGAACAAGTGAATTTGATGCCTTTTTGTTTTATCGCGGTTTGGAGGATTTGATGAAAACTTTCGCTGTGACGCTGGCCGCCGCGATTGTTACAGCGGGCGCGGCCTATGCTGCCAATGATACCATTACTATAAACATGATTGACGCCAATGGCGTCGGCAAAAGCATTGGCACGCTCGACCTATCCGATACGAATGGGGGCTTGCGGATTACTCCGCAGCTCGCTGGTCTACCGCCGGGTGACCACGGTTTTCATGTCCACGTTAATCCGAGTTGTGGGCCTGGCAACGGGCCGGACGGCAAGCCGGCGGCCGGCATGGCGGCGGGTGGCCATTACGATCCGGGCAACACTGGCAAGCACCTCGGACCGCTCGGTGACGGCCACAAGGGCGACGTACCGGTGCTGAGTGTTGATGCGAGCGGCAAGGCCACCAAGGCTGTCGTCGCACCGCACCTCACAGTGGCCGAAGTCAAAGGCCACGCGATCATGATCCACGCGGGTGGCGACAATTATTCTGACCAACCAGCAGCCTTGGGCGGCGGCGGTGGGCGTATCGCCTGCGGCGTGGCAAAATAGAGCTGGTAAGTGCGGGCTTACCTCGCCCGTCCTGTCCGTTAATGGCACTTAGCAGCCGCCCCGGGAGAGCAATCAATGTCTGCTTTCGGGGTAAGATCGGACATCACAATTAGACGGCGTCACGACCGGTTTTGACCCGGAGCCGATGTTGTTTCAACGTCCGATTCAGAAAAACTAATTCGCGGCGAAGCAGTAGAGCAAGCCCGCCCCGCCGGTGCTGCGCAAGTCCGACTGGCTGCAGCCTCCATCGGGCCCGCGCGAGGGGTGAGCCGAATTCCAGGATGTACTGGTGGGCGTCACGGGAACCCCCAGCCGGTTATGGTGGCCAACCATGGCCGTGCCTTCACCGCTGCTCGCCCAGTTCTTGCAGGTCATATCCTTGTCGGGCGCGAATGCCATGCCGTTCGGCTGCGAGCCGGTGAGAATGTCATGCATATTCGGCGTGTCGCCGCTGGCGTTGACGATCTCGCCCTTTTCGGTCAGTGCCGACTCTTTGTTGATGTTGGGATCACCATGCAGATCATCGATACTTTTGGCGACGACGACGCCTTTGGCGTTCTGCCACGGCCCCTTGCCGATGCGGTCGCGCGCATTGATCGCGGGCGCCCCGCCCGCGGCCTGGGTCGATAGATAAGCGCGCCAGGTCTTGCCGCCCGCGCCCGCCGCCTGCGCCAGCGTCTGGCAGTGGCGGTCGGCGCCGGCCAAGCCACCGAGGTCGGCGCCCTTTCCGAGACCGACGCTGGTGATGAAAAAGCTCATATTGGCCTGTGCCTGCGCGCTCGCGCTGAAGCCCAGCGCGAGCAGCGCAACTGACGCGAAGATGGAAAGACCCGTCGTCTTGTGCATTGCCTTCCTCCCATTGGTCGTCCGGCTCAGCCAAGATCCGCGAGCCGTAGTCTGAACAACCCATAAACAAGCGACAAGGCAAAAAAGTCCATTCTCTCATAGCCGGTTGGGAGAGCCGCCCATCAATGTCTGCTTTCAGAGGTAAAGCAGGCGTCGCAATTCATCGGCGTTACGTCTGCTTATGACCGAAAGCGGACTTAGGGAGTCATGAAGATCAGTGCGCGCAACAAACTAAAAGGCAAGATCGTTGAAGTGAAGAAAGGCACTACCACAGCACATGTGCGCGTCGGTCAGAGCGTCACGGCAGTCTGTGGATGAGCTCAAGCTTTCACCCCGGTCAAACCGCCTGTGCCATCATCAAAGCGAGCGACGTGATGGTCGGCGTGGATTGATTATACGTCTCGTTGGATTGGTCGGTATCGCTATAATCACCCTGCTTGATCCGGCAACCTCGGCTGACGGCGGCTGTGAAAAGTTTGCCTGGTCCATCGTGCGTGACACATAGACTGGAATTCTTCCTGCAACGGCCAGCGAGCGCAATTCGCTATCGCCACTCAGTAAATCCCCATTTTACACGCTTTCCTGCCCACCTGGCTCAGCCGATCGGGTCGCGGGCAATGCTCATTCCCTATAGATCGATTGATCAATTCTATAGCTCTTGCTTGTCTTGATTGCATCGATAGATAATTCCATTCCAAAGGCCAGCAGATGATTGATAAACTCGAATACTTGATCGCGCTTGCCCGCGAAGAGCATTTTGGGCGGGCGGCGGAGATCTGCGGCGTGTCGCAGCCAACGCTCTCGACAGGCATCAAGCAGCTCGAATCTGCGCTCGGCGTGATGCTGGTTCAGCGCGGCTCGCGCTTCATCGGTCTTACTCCCGAGGGCGAGCGCACCCTCAATTGGGCCCGCCGCATTGTCAGGGATTCGCGCGCGCTCCGCCAGGAGATCAAATCCTTAAAACACGGCCTTTCGGGCCGCATACGGGTTGCCGCCATTCCGAGTGCGCTTGCCATGGTGGCTGCCCTCACGACTCCTTACAGGATCAGACATCCGAATGTTCAGTTCACGGTGCTCTCGAGGACCTCGATCGAAATTCTAAAGCTCTTGGAAAATCTCGAGATCGACGCCGGCATCACCTATCTCGACAACGAGCCACTCGGCCGCTTGAACGCCGTCCCGCTTTATTGCGAGCGTTATCAGCTGATCACGGCGAAGGATTCGCCACTAGGATGCCGGGCGAAAGTCACTTGGGCTGACGTGTCGCAAGTCCCGCTTTGTCTGCTAACGCCCGACATGCAGAATCGCCGGATCGTCGAGCAATTACTGCACGCCGGGGGCAGCGGTCCACAGGCGGCACTAGAATCCGATGTGATGATCGTCCTGTTATCCCATGTGCGGACAGGAAAATGGTCGAGCGTCCTCCCGCAGAAGGTTGTGGAAACATTCGGCCTCACCGATGAAATTCGTGCAATTCCGATCGGTGACCCCGAGATTGTTCACACGGTTGGGCTCGTGGTGTCGGAGCACGAGCCGACCACGCCGTTGATTGCGGGTCTGGTGTCGGAAGCACGCCGGACCGCGCCCAAGCTCGACGGCTGATTTGGCGCTTCGTCGCCTTTCTCTTTGGCGACCGACGCCGGCTCGCGGCGTTTTCACTTTCCTCAAGGCTAACCGGCGGAATTCTACGACCCACAGGCGACTTCATCTTCGGATTCATTGCCGAAATCAATGAAGATGGCCTGCCAAGCGCTGATTTCTTGGCATGATTCCTCGCCCTCGCGGCCAGCCATCCCGCTGATGTTGAGACCGCCGCGATTGGTAATCTCTTTCTTCAGGCCGACCTTTTCCATGCTTGCCTGTGCGATACGGCGCATATAGGAGGACGATACCCGTGTGCCGGTTGTCGAGTAGGCAACACCGGACGATTTCTGAAGGGTGCCCAACGCAAACACCGAAACGACGGCGATGACTACAATAGCGGCGATAGAAATGAAAAAAGCGCGCATGTCGTACACCTCCCTATGTGGTTAGTTTCAGGAAAGTATGGGTGATTACGAAGCCGATCTCAAGGCGATTCTGAAATCCGGAAATGTGTGGCAAATCGGTCATCAAACGGACAAGCTTGTCTTTTTCCCAGAGCGGAGGCCTAGAAGGTTTCGAGTTGCGCAATGAGCCGCGTGAATCAATACGGAGTTATTGTTTTCGTCCTCTCCTTGCTGTTTGCCGGCAACATGGCGCAGGCGCAGCTGCGCGGCCATGGCGGCCCGGTACGCGCGCTCGCCATTTCGCCGGACGGCAGTACCGCCTTATCGGGGAGTTTCGATAGTTCGGCCATTCGATGGTCGCTTGTGCGTAACGCCGCCGAGCAAGTGTTGCGTTTCCACGAAGGCGCTGTGAACGCGGTCGCGATGATGCCGGATGGCCGTATGGCAACGGCGGGTGAAGACGGCCGCGTCGCGATCTGGCGGCCGGGCGAACAGCAGCCCGCCTCGGTTTTCGCGGGCCATCGAGGCCCGATCGTGTCGCTCGCGGTTTCGCCCGACGGCTCCCTCATCGCATCCGCTTCCTGGGATCAAACGGTCCGCGTCTGGCCGATTGCGGGCGGACTACCGCGCGTGCTCGAAGGTCACCAGCAGAATGTCAACGGCGTCGCGTTCACGCCGGATGCAAAATCCCTGGTGAGCGCCGGCTATGACGCAACGGTGCGCATTTGGCCGCTCGCCGGCAAAGGCTCGCCAGAGATCATAATGTTACCGTCGCCGATGAATAGCGTTGCCGTCGCAAGAGATGGGGAGATTCTTGCCGCGGGCGCTGACGGAAAGATCTATTTTCTCTCGGCCGATGGCGAAAAGCACGGCGAGGTCGAGATCGGGCCGTCGCCGATCATTTCACTCGCGATCTCGGGCGACGGAAAATTGGCCGCGGCCGCGGGAATTCGCGGCTCAGTCGGCATCGTCGAACGCCAGAGCCGAAAGCTCGAACGTACGCTCGTCGGACCCGGACTCCCGGTTTGGTCTGTTGCCTTTTCGCCAGACAATCAAATGCTCCTTACTGGCGGCGCCGACCGTCTTATTCGGCGTTGGGACGTACAAAGCGGGGAACCCATCGGCTCGGTCTCGATGGGTGGTCCGGAAGACCCTTTAGCGAGTTATGCGGGCGATCATGGTGCCGAGGTGTTTCGGGCCTGTGTCGCTTGCCACACACTGAAGCCGGATGAAGGACCGCGGGCGGGACCGACGCTTTCGGGGATTTTTGGCCGCAAGATTGCGACCTTGCCCGGTTATAATTTCTCACCTGCGCTTCAGAAGCTGAACATCGTTTGGACCCCGGAGTCGATTGCAAAGCTGTTCGAGGTCGGTCCGGCGACCTATACGCCGGGTACAAAGATGCCGGAACAAAAAATCGGCTCGCCGCAAGATCGCGATGCTCTGGTGCAATTTCTGGAAAAGGCGACGAAATCGAGATGAGCGGTCATGACTTCGATTTATGACTCTCGCGTTCGCGCAGATAATCCTCGGATGTGCGGAGTTTCGGGCGCTCGGGTGCGCCGTATGGATCGAACGATGCTTTCGTCACGGCCACCACGCGGCAGTCGTCGCACATCTTGAGCATTTCAATCCGTCCCGGCGCGTTTGCGAACATCCAGTGTTTTGCGGCAAGTTGCGCGGTGATGCGGTCGATCGTGCTTTTGGTCCCGAACACTTTGCCGCAACTGATGCAGTGGAAGGGCTCTTCTTCCTTCAAGATGCGCGCCGGTGCGGTGGACGCGCGGAAATCGATCTGCGGCACGAGACTGATCACTTTTTCCGGGCATGTTGCTTGACAGAGACCGCACTGAACACAGGCGGCTTCCGAAAATTTTAGCAGCGGCTTTTCGGGATTGTCGCCTAAGGCTCCGGTGGGGCACGCGGAGACGCAAGATAGGCACAGCGTGCAACCCTCGACGTTGATCTCGACTTTTCCGAACGGGGCGTCTTTGGAAAGTGGAATGACGTCGACCGGTGCGGGGGCCGCGCGCTGCAGTTCGCGCAGGGCGAGTTGCAGCACGTCGCGCTTGTTTCCCATCGGCTGGAAACTCGCGGGCGTTTTCACAAATTCGAAAGTTTCGATTTCTCGCAAACTTCTGCCCAGGACGTCAGGGTCGTCCGTTTCGATCGTGCCCAGGCAGTCTCCGCCGAAGCCGAGCCCGCCGAGAATCGCTTGGGCAATTTCAATCGTTTTTGACAATCCGCTAATATCGTGGCGAGGTTTTGCGCGCGTCAGGAAACGCAATGCCGATGCGCCGTAGGCGAAAGAGGCGGCGACAAATTCGAGCCCGACCTGGGTAACCTCATTGACCGCGAAGGGAAGCACATTGGCGGGCAAGCCTTCTCCATGGCGCGCAAGCGCGTCGATCATCTCGTCGCCATGCGCGGCGTCGTACACAAGCAAGATCGGATGCGCACCGCCCGCATCGCGATATGCGCCGAGGAGGGCCCGCGACTTCCGCATCAATGCGTCGGCCGACGGAAGCGCGTAGGCGGCCGCTCCCGTCGGGCAGACAGCGGCGCAAGCGCCGCAGCCGGCGCAGATATTTTCGTCGATGCGAACATGATCGCCATTTGGGGAAATTGCACCGGCCGGACAAAGATCGAGGCAGCGATGGCAGCCGATAATCCGCGAACGCGAATGCGCACACAGGTGATCCGTAAAACGGATATAGCGCGGCTTGTCGAACGTACCGACGAGATCGCGCGCCTTCATCACAGTTCGCAAAACGCCAGGCGGGTCGGACGGATCCGCGCGCAAGTAGCCGTCTCTCAAGTCGCCGGCTGAAAACAGCGCCGCCTCTCCCGAAAGATCCAAAATCAGATCACAACGCGAAACAGCGCCGTTGCGCGGCGATTCGAATCTGAGGATGTCACGCGAAGACGGGGAGGGAGATGCATAATCGTCAACGGTGAGTTCGAATGCACCCAGATATCCCTTCGCGGCGCGAATCGTTCCTTTAGCGATGGGAAAGTCGGTGACCCGACGCGGCACGATACCGCCGGGTTTGGAAAGCAAAACGGTTACGTCGAGCTTGTCCATCAAAAGATTGGCTGCGTCGATCGCGCGTTCGTCGCGGCCGTAGACGAGAATTACGCCTTCACTATTCAGGGTGACGAGCGGGATTTCCGGCATCGGCTCGGCGGCAGCGGCGAGGAGTGCCGCCATTTTGGGGCCGGCATTCTTAGCGTCGGAGGACCAACCCGCCGTTTCCCGGATATTGGCGAAGACGATGGGCGAGTTATCGGAAAATTCGGCTGCGATTTCGGAAAAAAGCGGCGCCTCCTGCGTGCAGCCGACAGTGATCAAGTCGCCTTTTGCGGCCGCCTTCCGAAAACGTTCAATCTCAGCCCTGCACAACTGATCGGCCGTTTCGATCTCATCGCGGCGACAGACTTTGCCGATCGCCGCAGCATCCAGCGGCATCGAGCCCTCGCAGGAACACACAAAAATCTTTCGCGATTGGCCCGCCATCTGATCTCCAAGCGATCCTGAAGGCCCTTTTCCCCGGGCCTGCCTAGGTGCATACTTATGCCTCATCTACTCAACTACTAGCCTTAAGCTATATTTTATAAAACTAATAGAGCAACGCTTGGAGTTGAAATGGCCATCGACATGCGATGGCGCATCCATCACAAAGGCCGGCCTGATCTCGATTTGCCGCCAGCCTTTCGCTTGGTCGCGCTGCGAGAAAAAAACCGGGCCTTCGAACACGCTCAAGAGATTGCAGCCAAGGAAGGCGCCGGGACCCTCGTATGGGTCGGGCGATTTGATCTTGTCGAATTCGCCGTGGTACTCGAACCCGACGAGCCGTTGGCCGCCGCGCGCCGCATAATCTACGCCGGGATGAACGCATTGGCCGATACGCTCGCTATTCACGCGCCGCCGGAAACACTGATTAGCTTTGAATGGCCGGATGCTTTGTTCGTGGATGGCGGGCTGGTGGGCGGCGGGCACATCGCCTGGCCCAAAGGGTGCGAAGAGAATATGCGCCCGGATTGGCTGGTATTTGGCGCCATGCTTCGGACAGTAATCTTGGGCAACATCGAGCCGGGATTAAAGCCCCACCTTACGGCGCTGGAAGATGCCGGTTTTAGCGGGCTTGAGCCGGGTCGATTAGTAGAAACATTTTCGCGCCACTTTCTGGCAACGATCAACACTTGGCAGCAGGACGGTTTCGCGTCGATCGCGAAATCTTATTTATTACGCCTCCCGGTCACGAACGGAGCCCAACACTTGATCGATGGCGATGGCAATCTCCGTACACGAAAGAAAGGCTCGACGGAGGTCAACAGAAGGAGACTCCGGCGGGAACTTGCAAATCCTTCCTGGTTTGACCCCGAATCCGGAGAAATTTATTTGTGAAACTATTGCGTACCATTCGGCTTGATCCCTCCGACACGTTTATTTTCGAACGGGTGGCTGAACCAGGAGAGTGGGCAGTTTCCGGCGCCTTTGTGTTTTGGAGTGGGGATGCCTCCAGACTCGAGGCAAAATCACGCGCGGCGTTTCGTGGCGGATTTCTCGGGGTGATATCCTTGGGTTGGTCAACGCTGGTGCAAATCGTCGACGCGAAAGCGTCCGACGGCGACGCTGTCGTCGAAACGCTTGCCAATCAATTGGTTCGCTGTTTTGGCGCCCCAGATTTGAAGGCGGCGCGAACAGCGGCAGAGGAAGAAGTGAGTTTTGCGCAATCACTCTGCGGTCATCCTTCCGGGACGTTAATCGCAGTACACCGAACGTGTGACGACGGTGAAATTCGAGAGTCATTCCGCACCTTGCGGCCGCGCGATCCCTTGAAACCGCAGCGCGTGTTTTCCTTTGTCGAAGCGGAGGACGATAGCGAAGCGCCCGACGAGGAAATCGACCTTGTGGGACTCGCGAAAGGGAGACCGGAATGAAGGATTTCTGGCTTTCCTGCGGACACCATCTCCTCGATCGCGACGAAGGCAGAAGGCTTGCCGTAACCGACGAGTTTCTGAAAGCATATTTCGTACGCCCCGAGTTGGCGCCGCCGCCGGAAGCGTGCGTTGCCGAAAGAGCGCTGCATTCGGCACTCCTCGCCGATCCTCGGCGTCGCGTGGGAAAACAGGACATTGCCGCGATCGCCGATCCTGACGCGCGTGAAAACTGGACGCTGATGATCGATTTCCGCGACCATCTGTTGCGGCATTCGACGGTGGAGTCCGCCTATCTCGCGCTAGTCCGCGATGGTCCCGGCCGCATACCGCCGATGTTTTTCAACCAATTGGTGCACGCAATCCTGCGGAATGCGCTCCATGGCTGCGATGACGCCTTTCAGCTTCGCGCGGCCGAGCTTTTTTTTCGCCCCCAGCGCATGACCTTGCACGAAGGATCGCTGCTTGCCGCCGATGAAGAGAAAATCGCCGGTTCAAATCCGGCGCCAGTTTCGCCGCTGGTTTCAATGTTGGGTCTCGAGGCCTCGACCGCGATCGACATATTGTCCGAGGATAACGCCGAGGGCTATTTCGAGCGCAGCGATCTATTCGATATGGCGCTTGATCTCACGGCGGGCCGTCGCGGTCAGGCGGCCTTGGGCGAAGTCATCGAAATTTGGCTCAGGCACCTGCTCGCGGTGGATTCGAAGGTTGAGCCTTTTATTGCGGTGAAAAACGCGACTTTTCCTTGGTATGTTGGTCTTGATGCGGAAGGGACGCGCGTCGGAGACTGCTTGTGGAAGGGCGAGGAAATCGACGATCGGCAGCGCGAACAGGTCGCGGCGCTGTACACGCTGCGCTTTGAAGATCCAAATGTCGCCGCGGAAGAGGTCGGTCGCGGACCAGTGTATCTCATTCTCGCCATGACAAAGGATAAGGTCCTCCACATGAAACCGCAGAATCTCATCACCGGCTTGCCATTGCGACACCTGGAGGCCGTGACTTGAGCGGGGAGATCCTACGTATTCCGGTCGGCGTCGTCGTCGAACGTCGCAAAGCGAAAAGCGATTGGATCGATTTTACCTGGCTGCCGGTGTCGATCCTTGCGGGCATTCCCGCAGCCGAACCCTGGACGAAGTTAAGGGAAGACGATGATGGAGGTGCGACGTTTTATGCAGGCGCGATCGAGCTCGAACTGCATGCCGTGCAGACAACCTATTACCGCGACAATCTTGCCAGCGGCGAGCCGTCGCTTTGGGTTATTCTGCGGCCGGCGAAAGGTGTTGCGCCTTACGAAGTATTCACGGTAACGGCTGATCCTTCCGAGGGCGAAGCAATGACCGAAGCGGATGGCGATATTGTCGAGACCGTCGCCATGCCCGGCGTGATCAGAGAGCAGATCGCCGGATTTATCGCTAGATATCATGTCGAACGTCCATTCGTTAAACGCGAACGGGACCGTGCCAATCCGGAGGCGATCAGCCGCAAGAGTGCCGCGAAGGAAAACAAGCGATGAGCGAGCAAGAAAAGTTTCTTGAGCGCTGGTCTCGTCGTAAGCAGAAGGCGGCCGAGCTTGCGAAGGAAACCGCCGACGGCGAGCCAAAACCGGCACAAGCTGAAAACCCGGCGGCCGAAAAAAAGACAGACAAATCCTCCGTGCCATCCGAGCCTGGGAAGAAAACAACGGACGTTTTCGATGTGAGAAGTCTTCCGCCGATCGACTCCATCGCAGCCACAACCGACGTCCGTCCGTTTCTCGCACCCGGCGTGCCGCCGGAATTAACGCGCGCGGCGCTTCAGAAAGCATGGAGAAACGACCCCGCGATCCGCGATTTTATCGGCCTCTCAGAAAATTCATGGGACTTCAACGATCCCAATGGCATGCACGGCTTCGGCCCACTGCAATTGAGCGATGGAATGAAACAGATGGTGGCCCAAATGTTTGAGTTCGTTCGCGCCGGCGACCGCGATCAAACCGAAAAAACTCAGCAAACCGAAGAACTCGGCGAAGCGGTCGGCCCGAAAGCCACCTCGGCAGTTCAGAATTCGGCCAAGGAAGGAGGCGGGGCTGCGCGAATTGCCGACGCAAAATCCGGGGACCAAAAAAATATTCTTTCCCGCCAGGATATTTCAGCCACGCAAAAGACTTCGCATGATCATGTTGCAACGCAACGAGAAATAGGATCGCAGGTGAAAAGCGATCTCAAAGCCAAGGCCAGACACGGTAGTGCGCTGCCGCGTAAGTGACTGGCGGTTTAAACGCGGGGGAAAGCTATAGGCGAAAGCTATCAAGGTATTTGAATTGCTGATTGGACGCCTGACGGTAAGAGATTATCGTTTCTGAAACGAGCAAGAAACTCGGGCGTAAAAAATAGGGAGACGCTATGCGCGACCCCGGTCTCGCCGAAGCCTTCAGTTCCGTAGGTGGCGTCACTGAGCTCGCTCGTCGTTTGGGCATTGCCCAGCCGTCTGTCTCCAATTGGACGCGCGTGCCGGCGGAACGTGTAGCCGCGGTCGAGCGTGAGACAGGCATTCCGCGTTCCAGACTGCGCCCCGATCTTTTCGCTGAGGACCAAGTAACCTGCGATGTCGACGAAATCGATATCGCGCGCGCGCAAGAATACACTTTGTTGGCGACGCTGTTGATGCGCGCGCCCGCGCCCGCATTCTTGAAGCGCATCGCCAATTTGCGTGTGGATCCCAGTCCGCTCGGCCTCCTGCATGGACAGCTCGCGGAAGCGGCTGACCGGATCAGCGCCGAAGACATCGAACAAGAGTTTTTCAATCTATTTATCGGGGTCGGGCGCGGCGAGCTTTTGCCCTACGCTTCTTATTATTTGACGGGTTTTCTGCACGAACGGCCGTTGGCCAAGCTACGCGCGGACTTAGCCGCGATTGGCATCGAGCGCGCAGAAGATGTCTACGAGCCCGAAGATCACATCGCCATCATATTCGAAGTGATGGCAAGGCTCGCCAAAGGCGGCTTATCGGCGCCAAACGGCTCGGACCGCATGGTTTTCGAGAAGCATTTGCAACCTTGGGCCGGGCGTTTCTTCTCGGACCTGGAAGGCGCGAAGAGTGCGAATTTTTACCGCAGGATCGGAAGCCTCGGCCGCGCGTTTATGGAGATCGAGGCCGAAGCTTTCGCCCTGGCAAGATGAACCGTGGCACGGACATGAAACGGATTTGAGGAGGACGGCGATGAAAAAGGAAAAGAAAACAAAGGTCGGACGCCGCGATTTCTTGCGGGCGCTAGGCGCGGGCACTGGTCTCGCGGCCGTAGCCATGACACCGTTGGCGACGCCTGCGAAGGCCGATACCGAAAACAACGATGAGAAACGAAAGCCTCGCTACAAAGAAACCGATCACGTGAAAGCCTTCTATCGCGTCAACCGCTATCCAAGCTAAAGGGAGGCAGCCGTGCTGATTAAAAGAACAGATCGTGATGCACGCCGCGGCAAGCTCGCTGCAGCATTGGGGGATCAATCAAGTGGCGGTCTCGATCGCCGTACATTCCTTCGCCGGTCGGGCCTAGTCGCCGGCGGGCTTGCGACAATCGGCGCAATGCCGCTCGTCAGCGTCAAGGAAGCCAAGGCGGGACCACCGGCGGCGCCGGGGATGGCCGTTACCATCCGCAAGAATATCTGCACGCATTGCTCGGTCGGTTGCACGGTAACCGCGGAAGTCGCGAACGGAATCTGGATCGGCCAAGAGCCGAGCTGGGAGAGCCCGATTAATCGCGGCTCGCATTGCGCCAAGGGCGCCTCCGTACGCGAGCTTGTGTCCGGCGAACGGCGGCTCAAATACCCGATGAAACTCGCCAACGGTCAGTGGACTCGCATCAAGTGGGACCAGGCCATCGATGAGATCGGCGACAAGATCCTGGAAGTCCGTGAAAAGTCTGGGCCGGATTCCATCTACTGGCTCGGCTCCGCCAAGATGACGAACGAGGGTTCGTATCTATTCCGCAAGCTCGGCGCATTCGCGGGAACCAACAATACCGATCACCAAGCGCGCATCTGCCATTCAACGACGGTGACGGGCGTAGCCAATACCTGGGGCTACGGCGCGATGACCAATAGCTATACCGACATTCGCAACGCCAAGACGCAGATCATCATGGGTGGCAATCCGGCCGAAGCCCACCCGGTGTCGTTGCAACATCTATTGGAAGGTGCGGAGCTCAATCACGCCAACGTAATCGTCATCGATCCGCGTCTCACGCGCACCGCCGCGCATGCGACCGAGTACGTCCGTCTCCGGCCCGGCACCGATATTCCGGTGCTCTATGGGATGATGTGGCACATCATCCAGAACGGCTGGGAAGACAAGGAATTCATCAAACAGCGCGTCTACGGCTTCGAGGACGCGCGCAAGGAGATGGAGAAGTGGAATCCCGAGGAAGTCGAGCGCGTCTCGGGTGTCCCCGGCGAACAACTCAAGCGCGTTGCGCAGATGTTCGCCACGCAAAAACCCTCCACCCTGATCTGGTGCATGGGTCAGACGCAGCATACCGTCGGCACCGCCAACGTGCGCGCAAGCTGCATGCTCCTGCTGCTCACGGGCAATGTCGGCGCGCCCGGCACGGGTGCGAACATTTTCCGCGGCCACGACAACGTGCAGGGGGCGACCGACGTCGGTCTCGATATCGTGACGCTGCCCTTCTACTACGGTCTCGTGGAAGGAGCTTGGAAGCACTGGTCGCGTGTCTGGGAGGTGGACTACGACTATCTGCTTTCCCGTTTTGATTCCAAGAAGATCATGGAGACGCCGGGCATCCCGCTCACCCGCTGGTTCGATGCAACCATTCTGCCGAAAGAGCAGGTCGACCAGAAGGACAATGTGCGCGTGATGTTTGTGCAGGGCCACGCCAGCAACTCGATCACCCGCATTCCGGAATCGCTGAAGGGCCTGGCCAAATCCGAACTCATCGTCGTTGCCGATCCGCATCCGACCACGTGGGCATCGCTTGCACTGCAGGCGGGGCGCAAGGACGGCATGTATCTGTTGCCGGTCGCCACCCAGTTCGAGTGCAAGGGCTCGCGAGTCGCCTCCAACCGCGCCCTGCAATGGGGCGAGCAGATCGTCAAGCCGATTTTCGAGTCGAAGGACGACCTCGAGGTCATGTATCTCGTCGCCAAGAAACTCGGCTTCGCCGACAAGATGTTCAAGAACATCAAGGTCGAGAACAACTTGCCCGTGGCCGAAGATATTCTGCGCGAAATGAACCGCGGGAGTTTCTCGACCGGCTATTGTGGACAGTCGCCAGAGCGGCTGAAGCTTCACATGGCGAACCAAAAAGACTTCGACATGCGCACGCAGCGGGCGACGACGGGTCCCGCGGCTGGCGACTATTACGGGCTGCCTTGGCCGTGCTGGGGCAAGCCGGAAGTCAAGCATCCGGGTACGCCGCTGCTTTACAACACCAACCTTGCCGTCATGGACGGAGGCGGCACGTTCCGCGCTCGTTTCGGCGTCGAGCGGAATGGCGTCAACCTGCTGGCCGAAGGTTCATATTCGGCCGGCTCCGAGCTGAAAGACGGCTATCCGGAGTTCACCTACGGCGTGCTCAAGAAGCTCGGCTGGGACGTCGATTTGACGGCCGATGAACTTGCCACCATCCAGCGGATTGGCGGTGCCACTCCCGAAACGGTTTCGTGGTCGATCGACCTGTCGGGCGGCGTCCAACGCGTCGCGATGAAACACGGCTGCGTGCCTTACGGCAACGCCAAGGCCCGTATGAATGCGTTCGGGCTGCCGGATCCGATTCCGGTGCATCGCGAGCCGATCTACACGCCGCGTGTCGATCTCGTTTCGAAATATCCAACCTTGCCCGACGCCAAACAGTTCCGGCTGCCGAATATTGGCTTTACGGTGCAAAAAGCGGCAATCGACAAGGGCGTGGCCAAGGAATTTCCGATCATCCTCAGCTCCGGCCGCTTGGTCGAATATGAAGGTGGCGGCGAAGAGACGCGTTCGAACAAGTGGCTTGCCGAGTTACAGCAAGACATGTTCATCGAGATCAGTCCGTCGGACGCATCGGATCGCGGGATCAAAGACGGCGGATGGGTCTGGGTCACGGGCGCCGAGAATGGCTCCAAAGCCAAGGTGAAGGCGCTCGTCACCGAACGCGTCGGCAAGGGAGTGGCTTGGATGCCCTTCCATTTCGGCGGTTGGTTCGGCGGCGTCGATCTGCGCGGCAACTATCCGGCCGGCACCGATCCCATCGTGCTCGGCGAGAGTGCCAATACCATCACGACTTACGGCTACGATCCGGCAACCGGAATGCAGGAGCCGAAAGTCACTCTCTGTCAGATCAGAGCGGCATAGGAGACGCAAACATGGCTCGGATGAAGTTTCTCTGCGATGCCGACCGTTGCATCGAATGCAACGCTTGCGTCACCGCGTGCAAGAACGAACACGAAGTGCCGTGGGGTATGAACCGGCGGCGCGTCGTAACCATCAATGACGGCAAATCGGGAGAACGCTCAGTCTCGATGGCCTGCATGCACTGCACCGATGCGCCCTGTCAGGCCGTGTGCCCGGTCAATTGCTTCTACACCACCGCGGACGGCGTGGTCTTGCACTCAAAGGACCTTTGCATCGGCTGTGGCTATTGCTTCTACGCGTGTCCGTTTGGGGCGCCGCAATATCCGCGCGTCGGTAACTTCGGATCGCGCGGCAAGATGGATAAATGCACCTACTGTGCGGGCGGTCCCGAGGCCGACGGAACGGCTGCCGAATACGAGAAATACGGCGCCAATCGCTTGGCGGAGGGAAAATTGCCGCTATGCGCCGAGATGTGCTCGACAAAATCGTTGCTTGCCGGCGACGGTGAGGTCATCGCGCAGATTTACAAAGAGCGCGTGATGAAGCGCGGCTACGGCTCCGGCGCCTGGGGATGGCAAACCGCCTATCGGGAAACGATCACGGGTTGAAGCGGACAAAATAATAAGAGGGAGGAAAGAGCAACATGACACGGTTTCTTGCCAGACTTGGCCTCTCCATTGGCGCGGTGGCGCTGGTGTTCATGCTAGCAATTGCGTTGCCGGCAAGGGCGCAGCAGCCCTCCACGGTCAACCCGACTGCGGATGCGGTGAACGAACAGCAACTCTTCAAACAGCAGCAGCGCATTCAGGGCCTCATCAGCATCCCCGATACGAAAGAAAGCGTGCTCATCCAGCCTGCCGGCCGCGAATGGAGATTCTTCCACGAAGTGGTGCTGCGTTGGATTGGTGCGATCGCGGTAATTGGAATGGTTGCCTTGCTCGCCGTTTTTTATCTTCTCCGGGGCACGATCAGGATTGCTGCGGGCCGCTCGGGCCGTAAGCTGCTTCGCTTCGACGTCTTCGAACGTGCGGTGCACTGGATGACGGCCGTGAGCTTCATCATCCTGGGCCTTTCCGGTCTCAATATTACCTATGGCAAAGTCCTGCTTTTGCCCCTCATCGGGGCGACCGCGTTCAGCGATATCTCCGTCGTGCTCAAATACGCTCACAACTATCTGAGCTTTCCCTTCACGATTGGCCTCGTGTGCATTTTTTTCTTGTGGGTAAGAGACAACATTCCTGATCGCCTCGATATTCAATGGTTGAAGCAGGGTGGAGGCATCGTCGGCGACAAGCATCCGCCGGCGCGTCGTTTTAATGCCGGCCAAAAAGGCGTGTTCTGGCTCGTGATTCTTGCCGGCGTGATCATGGCGATTTCAGGATATGTCCTGATGTTTCCGTTCTACGGCACGGGCATCGCCAATATGCAGTCGGCGCAGATTTTTCACGCCGTCGTTGCCGTTCTCTTCATCGCCGCCATGCTTGCGCATATCTATATCGGAACGCTGGGGATGGAAGGTGCATTTGACGCCATGGGCTCGGGCGAAGTCGATGTCAACTGGGCGAAGGAGCATCACAAACTCTGGGTAGAGGAAGAGATGGGGGGCCGGTCCGCGCTAACGCCGAAGCCACGAATGACCGCCGCGGAATAATCGATTTAGAGCGGAACAAACGCTGTCCATTAATCACGCTCCCGGCGCGTTGGCGTTGGGAAAGAACAGCTGCTTGCCCTCGATCTTGTAATTGGCAATCGCTTTCTGGCCTTCCGGCGAGATCAGCCAATCGACGAAGGCCTGGCCCCATTCCTTCTTTACGTGCGGGTGCTTCTCCGGATTCACCAGCATCACACCGTATTGATTGAACAGGCGCTGGTCGCCCTCAACCACGATATCGAGATCGCCGCGGTTCTTAAACGATAGCCACGTGCCGCGGTCGGACAACACGTAAGCGTTCATGGCAGAGGCCGTGTTGAGCGCGGCGCCCATGCCCTGGCCGATATCGCGGTACCAGGGGCCTTTGTCAGCGGCGATGTCGATGCCGGCGGACTTCCAGAGATTGAGCTCGGCGATGTGCGTGCCGGAACGGTCGCCGCGCGAGACGAACGGGGCCGCCTTCTCCTTGATTGTTTTTAGCGCCGCGACGATGTCCTTCGCGCCCTTGATGTGGGCCGGGTCGGATTTCGGACCGATGAGAACGAAGTCGTTGTACATCACGGGGTAGCGTTTCACGCCGAAGCCTTCGGCGAGAAACTTTTCCTCCGCCGCCTTGGCATGAACGAAGACGACATCGGCGTCGCCGCGGCGGGCGGTGTCGAGCGCCTGGCCGGTGCCCTGCGCGATCACCTTCACCTCGATGCCGGTTTTTGCCGTGAAGATGGGCAGGAGGTGGCCAAAGAGTCCAGAATCCTGCGTCGAGGTGGTCGAGGCAACGATGATCGACTTGTCCTGCGCTACAGTTTGCGGCGCTGCGAAGATCGCGGCGGCGAGCGCCACGGTGACGATCAGTGTGCGGCATATCAGCATGATGAATCCTTCGAGTGTTGTTGTGTGTTAAACCAGCAAATCGCCTCCGATAAATCTTTTTGCTTCGGTGGTGCTTGGTTTTGCGAAGAATTCTGCAGCCGGGCCGGTTTCAATTACGCGGCCGCGATGTAGCAGAACCATCTCGCCGCCGATGCGTTTGGCCTGGCCGAGATCATGCGTCGATAGCACCACCTTGACGCCGCGCGCGGCGACTGCGCGCACCACGTCCTCGATTGCCTTGGTGGCGTAGGGGTCGAGACTAGCCGTTGGCTCGTCGAGAAACAGCACGGCCGGATCGCGCGCCATCGCGCGGGCGAGCGCGAGCCGTTGCTGCTCACCGCCGGAGAGCCGCCGAGCCGGCCGGCGTTCTAGACCGTTGAGTCCGACCAGCGACAGCAACTCGGCGATGCGCTGTTCGTGTTCGGCGTGCGGCACGCCCGCTGCGCCCAGCGCATAACGAACATTGCCGGCAGTGCTGCGACGGAGCATGACCGGCCGCTGAAACAAGATCGCGCGCCGCGTCGACGGCGACACCTCGCGCCCGCCCCAGATGATGCGGCCGCGCGAGACCGGGATCAGTCCCATCGCCGCGCGCAACAGCGTGGTTTTGCCCGAGCCGTTCGGTCCGATCAGAACAGTAGGTGCGCCGGACCTGAGAATGAGAGACACTCGATCGAGGATCGCCACCTCACCGGCGAGGACTCCGGCTTCTACGAACATGATTGGCAAGTCGGAGGCAGGTGCGCGCATATTCATCCCGCATAGCGCTCGCCGGCGCGGCGTACGCCCCAGGCCAGCGCGTTGATCAAGATGATAATGAAAATGAGCACCATGCCGAGTCCGATCGCGAGCGGCAAATCGCCCTTCGACGTTTCCAGCGCGATCGACGTGGTCATAGTGCGGGTGAAGCCGTCGATATTGCCGCCGACGATGATGATCGCGCCGACTTCTGCTGCCGCCCGCCCGAATCCCGCAAGTAGCGCTGTCATAAGGGAAAATCGCGCATCCCAAATAAGCGTTGCGATCCGGCGCCCCGGTCCGACGTTCATCGCCACGAGTTCGTCCTGATATTCGACCCACAAATCTTCGATCGTTTGTCTTGTCAGCGCGGCGATAATCGGCGCAACCAGAATCGTTTGCGCGATAATCATCGCCTGCGGCGTAAACAAAAGTCCCCAAGAACCAAGCGGCCCTGATCGCGACAGCGCCAGAAACACCGCCAGCCCCACCACTACCGGCGGCAGGCCCATCAGCGCATTGAACACCACAATCACAACCTCCCGGCCGCGAAATCGGACGAGCGCAATCAGCGCGCCCAGCGGCACCCCGATGAGGCCAGCAAACAGCACGGCGCTCAGGCTGACGACCAGCGACAGCCGCACTATGGCGAACAGCCCGGGATCGCCAACGAGCACCAGATGGAGAGCGGAAACGTCTTCCGGCATGCGTCAATCGATAGGGAGAGAGATTCTTTAAGTCAATATTTGATCGATATCGTGCGATCGATTAAAAATTATCTCGCCATAGCGAGAGGCTATTTCTAACAAACTCCAGGCTAGGCGATCGAATAAATCTGCAGTCTGGGACAGACGGGATCGAGTGGACATTAAACGTCGTGTGCGCCCATTTCGGATTCTGACCCCAAGCGGACATTCACGACGCGGCCGACAAAAAGCCGCAAACGATGAGCAAGGCAGAGCGAATACCGCATTGGTGAACGGAAACGCGGGTTCGCCCGATGTCCGCTTTTGGCACGGAGTGGACATTGGCGGACGTAATTCGCAGAATGGCAGGTTATGGGACATTTAGAACGATCCGACTCAATACGAAATTCGTAATACGGTCGCAGCGAGCGCCCTCAAATGGAAATGTGCCTTTCAAGGTCGAAGCAAGCCGACCGTCCAGTGACTGCCGCAACAATCGACGTGCTCTATGTAAACGGGTTTTCACTGTTTCAGGCCTGATACCGAGAGTGGATGCGGTCTCTTCTATTGTCATTTCTTGCACGTCACGCATTACGAACACGAGGCGAAAAGATTCTGGTAGCGCATCGATTGCATTTTCCAAGAGCTTACGTATTTCGCTCTGCGCTGTAAGGCGCTCAGGATCAGTCTCTACGATCATAGTGGGAAACCGTATAATTTGAGCGCTCATTCCTTGAACCGAGTCAAGATCGTCTAACGAAACCGTGGGTCGCTGTTTTCGCTTTCGTCCTATCGCCTCATTCAAGACGATTCGCGTCAGCCAAGTCGACAGCAGCGCGGTGCCACGAAACTTAGAGATCTTCGAGAATGCTCGGAGATAGCTCTCTTGCACCACATCCTCTGCTTCTGAGTCATCTTTCATCAAAGCGCGTGCAATCCTGTAAAGTCTTTGATTGTGCCTTTCCATAATAATTCGGAATGCAAGTACATCTCCGCGCCTTGCACGCTCAACGAGTTTAGCCTCACTGAATAGACGGGGGTCGTCTCGTTTTAATACTGGAGAGCGAGGCATAATTTTCCTCTTCAGCGGCCGCCTCGGCTTTGGTTAGTTGCGCCGTGCAAATTTATTGCAGCCAAGAATTCCCGACGCACTTCGGATATATCATGGAAGATACCAAGCATTCGTGTGGTGACCATACTGACGCCACGGGCATGAACCCCGCGGGTGCTCATGCATGAGTGCGTTGCCTCGATTGCCACCGCAACACCCCGCGGCTTAAGTACCTGATCGATTGCCTGCGCAATCTCCGAGGTCATTCTTTCTTGAATCTGCAGGCGCTTTGCAAAGATACGCACCAGTCTTACTAGCTTTGAAATGCCCACTACTCGCCGGTTTGGAAAGTAAGCAATATGCGCATGTCCGACAATCGGCGCCATATGATGTTCGCAGTGAGATTCGAAGTGCACATCGCGCAAAAGCACCATTTCGTCGTAGCCGGCGATCTCCTCAAAGCAATTCTCGAGTAATTTGGTGGGCTTCTCGTCGTATCCGGCAAACCACTCGCCGTAAGCACGAACCACGCGGTCGGGCGTATCAAGAAGCCCCTGCCGCAAGGGATTATCCCCGGCCCATCGGATCAGGGTCCGCACCGCCTCTTCGGCCTGCAGGCGCGAGGGGCGGCCAGAATTCGCGCTTTCGACGTCGTCGCACACCGTTCTGTGACGTTCTGCTACCACGCTATCCATCGTTGTTACCTATCCGATCTTGTTCCGCCTACGCTCATTAGATGCGAGCCGGAAGGAAAGGTTCCCGTGCGTTCTGGGAACCTTTGGCTCCCAAAAGCAATCTAATGTGGAGTGGATCTCGATGGTTCCGGACGCTGAAATCGTGTCGTTTTAGGGGAACACAGAATGAGCAACTCCCAGCCTACAAGCCAGGGGCCCGATTTATCACTGGGGGTGGCTATCTCAGACATTCCCGCAAGTGGCTTGTTGAAGGGTCACGTCGGGGAGGAAGATGTGCTGCTCGCGCGCGGTTCTTCCAATTCGTATTTCGCGATCAACGCTCACTGCACTCATTATCACGGACCGCTCCATGAGGGGTTGCTAGATGGAGATACCGTGCGCTGCCCGTGGCATCACGCATGCTTCAGCTTGCTTACGGGCGAGGCACTTCGTGCGCCGGCCTTCGATCCCGTTGTGTGTTGGAACGTCGAAGTTCGCGGCGAAAAGATTTTTGTTTTGGGCAAGAAAGAGACCTCACCGCACATCCTTCAGAAATCTTCCGGTCCAAGACCCTCGCGCATTGTGATCGTTGGCGGCGGTGCAGCTGGCTTCGCTGCGGCGGAGCGGTTGCGCCGCGATAAATTTGACGGAAATATTGTAATGCTCAGCGCCGAGATGGACGCGCCGGTCGATCGACCCAATCTTTCAAAGGATTATTTAGCGGGTACCGCGCAGGAAGAATGGGTGCCTCTGCGAGCAAAGGGCTGGTACGACGATAATGACGTCGATTTGCGGTTAAACACGAGGGCAGTGAAGATCGACGCCGATGCGCGGGAGGTGGAGCTTGGAGACGGTACGCGCGCTTCGTATGACTGTCTTCTGTTAGCCACCGGAGCGGAGCCAATACGACTGAATATCCCCGGGGCCGATCAGGAAAATGTCCATACCCTGCGCTCGCTCACGGACTGTCGATCTATTATAGCGGCCGCCCAGCGTGCGCGCCGGTGCGTCGTTATAGGCGCAAGCTTCATTGGGCTTGAAGTTGCTGCCGCATTGCGAACTCGCAAACTCGACGTGCACATTGTGGCCCCGGAGAAACGTCCGCTAGAAAAGATATTCGGCGCTGAGATCGGAGACTTCGTGCGCACATTGCATGAAGAAAAGGGAGTCGTTTTTCATTTAGAAGACACGGTGACATCAATCGGGAGTAAACAAGTTCGTTTGAAAGGTGGACAGACGATCGACGCCGATCTCGTTGTCGTCGGCATCGGTGTACGCCCGCGAACGGAACTCGCTGATAAGGCCGGCTTGAAGGTCGACGACGGCGTGCTAGTCAACGAATATCTAGAAACAAACGCGCCAGGAATTTTCGCCGCAGGCGACGTTGCGCGTTGGCCCGATCGCTATGGTCGAGAAAATATCCGCGTTGAACATTGGGTCGTAGCCGAGCGGCAGGGAAATGCGGTTGCCCACGCCATATTAGGCGTTCGCAAGCCGTATCAAGATGTGCCATTTTTCTGGAGTCAGCATTACGAGGTACCGATTAATTACGTCGGACACGCCCATGATTGGGACACCCTGGACATCGACGGTGACATTCGTGGTCGCGACTGCGTCGTGCGCTATCGTAAGAACGGAATTGTACGCGCCGTAGCTTCAATCTATCGCGACATTGAAAGCCTTGCTGCGGAAATCGAGATGGAGCGGTGAGGGTGGCGTCGGCCGCCCGCATGCTTCATTCTGTGCGAATTGGCTGAAGCGCGCCAGGGAACCCGCATCCGAGCTCTTCGCTTATACGCCCGATGCAGTTGAGTTCTTGATTTAAGATTTCGTCCTGTTCTTCACGCCAACGCCGAACTCGTAGACGAGTCTTCCACCGAGCCAACCGCCGACCCCCATCAGCAAAAATCCCGCGATGGCACCAGCCGCAGCGCCAAGCTCTGCCGTCGAATGGTTCATGGCGGCGCCAGCGGACATCGGCAGCAGCCAGGCGAGGAGGAAGCAGATCCAGACCGTTCCCATCGCCATGAGGTGCCACGTGGCCACGCGCATCTCCGCACTGCGACTGTCGATTGAACGCAGTTCCAAAACTCCCGCGAGCATCGCGAGTATCGCCATGATCAACCCGGCGCCGTTGGCGAACTGGGCGATCCCGGCGGCTTCTCCCACGCCGGCAGCGCTTGCAACATATGCCCCCGTTGCCACGGTCCAAAAAGCGATCGGGAAGTGGACCAGCACGGGATGGATCGGATGGCCCCAGATGCGCATCGGGAGGTATTGCGCCGCCTAAGCCTAAAGCATGCCGAAAACCGCCCCCAGCAGCGTCAGGAAGCCGATGACGGCGACGCCGGCGTGGATGAAAACGACCGGTCGCGGCGCCACCTCGCGACGCAAATGGATCGAGGCAAGATAGAAACCGCCCAGCGCGGCAATCAACAGAATCACCAGCGCGGCCATCGCCGCACCCGAGATGCCGGTTTTGAGCGCCGCGTAAATGACGAGGAGCAGACCGATCGCGCCCAGCGCCGCGTGCAGCAGCGATAACGGCCACGGTGCGAGCCGGCCGCGAAGAACGGATGACGCGAGCACGAGGCCTCCAAGCGCCCCGATGGCAAAGACGATGAGGGCATAGGTCAGCATGGCAATTCTCCGTGCGCTGCAACAACACGATCATTCCCCTCGAGCCCGCCCGTCAGCGCGAAGATGGCGTACCCGATGAGGGCGTCACTGCCTCTTATTAGATGCAGCAGCGGCGCAAAGGTTCCCCGTGGCTTGTGAGCCAAAAATCACAGGAACTACCCCTTGATCGTCAGTCGTATTCTTCCATTATTTCAGGCGACTAGCGCGAAGTTTGTGGCACTTAGCGGACGTTCCACGCAAAAGTCATCTCCGCTTAGGTTAAACAGCAAATACAGAACTCTGCAGAGCCAAATCAGCCGTCGATCAGCAGGCTCGGCTTTGCCAGCGCTCTCAGGACTCTGCGATCCGCGACGAAGATATCCCGCCCGCGAGCGGTGACGCCGTGCTTTTTCAATGAAGTAAGACTGCGCGACAAATTCTCCGCCGTCATGCCGAGCTGCGAAGCCAGCGTGCGCGGCGCGTAGTAATTCAATGCTTCGATCGCAGTTGGTCGGTTCGTAGAACCGACATTATGAAATTTTGCTTGTGCTTGGGTGCTCGGATGCAGTCGGATCTCCACCTGGCTGAGACTGCCCCGATGCAGTAATCTCCTTCCGCCGGTACAAGAAAATTCGATTGGCCTATATGAAGGACTGTCCGATGGCGACGACCAGAAAAGCGGATCTCGATGCGGCGGCTGCCGGCTGCCCGTTTCATGCGGATCTTGCCGCCGCCGCACGCGGTCCCGCGGGACGCAAGACCATGGTGCTGACCGGCGCATCACGCGGCATCGGTCATGCGACCGTGAAGCTGTTTTCGGAAGCGGGCTGGCGGATCATCACCTGCTCGCGTCACCCTTTCGACCAAGACCGCTGTCCATGGGATTCAGGCACCGTGGATCACGTCCAGGTCGATCTCGCCGATCATCGAGCATTGTCGTTGGCGATTGCCGACATCAAGGCGCGGCTCGGAGGCGGTCCATTGCATGCGCTTGTCAATAACGCCGGCATCTCGCCGAAGGCTCCGGACGGCGGCCGACTATCTTCGCTCGTCACCCCGATCGATACCTGGATGAGCGTTTTGCGCGTCAACTTTCTGGCGCCGATCCTGCTTGCGCGTGGTTTGTTCGAGGAACTCGAGGCCGGGCGCGGTAGCGTTATCAACGTAACGTCGATGGTCGGCTCGCGGGTGCATCCGTTCGCTGGGACGGCCTACGCCACGTCGAAGGCGGCGCTTGCCTCTCTTACCCGCGAGATGGCGCACGACTTCGCTCCGCACGGCATTCGCGTCAACGCGATCGCGCCGGGGGAGATCAAAACCGATATTCTCTCTCCGGAGACTGAGGCTCAGCTGGCGCCCACCATTCCGATGCGGCGAATCGGCACACCCGAAGAGGTCGCTAAGGTGATTTTCTTTCTATGCTCCGATGGCGCGAGTTACGTCACCGGCGAGGAAATGCAGATTAACGGCGGCCAGTCCCTCTAACATCGCTCGCCTGAAGTCATTGGCACTAAGTGTACCGAAAACCTCACCCGGCGCTGATTTCGGCTTTGGCGGGGCGGCCGGACGTCATTGCTCGATCCGATCGAAGCCGGTCATGATGCCCTTCCACCCGACGGTGACGCCCGTGGGAGACCTTCCATGAATCGCATCACGGGACGCTCGGCATTCCTCGCATTGCTTCAGGACGAGGGAGTCACGCATCTCTTCGGCAATCCGGGGACCACTGAGCTGCCGATCATGCATGCGCTGAAGGAGCATCCCGCTCTAACCTACGTGATGGCGATGCAGGAAAGTCTCGTGGTTGCCATTGCGGACGGATTCAGCAGAGCCTCGGGCCGCCTCGTCGCCTGCAACGTCCATGTGGCGCCTGGGCTCGGAAATGCCATGGGCGCGCTGTACAACGCCAAATTCACCGGCACGCCGATGATTCTGACCGCTGGTCAGCAGGAGCAGGGGCACGGCCTGATGGAGCCGATGCTCTATGGGCCGCTCGTCAGGATGGCCGAGCCGCTGGTGAAGTGGGCGATCGAGGTGACGAGGCTTGAGGACTTACCGCGAATCGTGCGTCGCGCGGCCAAAGTTGCGACGACGCCGCCGACTGGACCCGTCTTCATCTCGCTCCCGGGCGACATTCTGAATTCCGAGGCCGGCATCGACCTTGGGCGCTCGACCCGCGTCGATACGCGGGTGAAGCCTTCGGACGAGACCTTGCAAGCGCTGGTCCAGCGCATTCTTCGCGCCGAGCGTCCCGTTATCATCGCCGGCGACGAGATCGTGAAGAGCGACGCGTTGGAGGAAGCCGCGCTCTTTTCGATGACGCTGGGCTGTCCCGCCTATCAGCAGTCGGTTGCCTACGGCGCGCATTTCCTGTCGGAGAGTCCGTGCTTCATGGGCACGGTCTCCCGCGTGCAGAGGCAGACCCGCGATATGCTGGCCGCGCACGATCTAATGGTCGTGCTCGGGGCGGATCCGCTGCGTATGTCGGTCCACAGCGACATCGATCCGTTGCCGAACGGGATGCCGATCTTGCAAATCGGCCTCGTCGAGTGGGATCTGGCCAAGAACTATGCGGTCGAGATGGCGCTCAAGGCCGACGTGAAGGAGACATTGCGGGCGCTGATCCCGGCTCTTAAGGTTGCGGGCGGTGCCGCACTCGAAAAGCATGCGAAGAACGGTATTGCCGCCCTAGCATCGAAGAACTGGACGGCGCGGCGCGCAAAGCTCGTCGACGAAATCTCGAAGAATAAGGATTGCACGCCGATCGACCCCGACTGGCTGACGCTGCAGCTTGTCGAGGCGATGCCTGCAAACGCCATCCTCGTCGACGAAGGACTGACAGCCGCCCGCCATATGCCTGCGCTGCGTCCCAATCGTGACCGGTATGGCTACCACGCGCTTGCCTCGGGCGGCATCGGCTGGGGGCTGCCGGCGTCCGTCGGTGCGAGCCTCGCAAACCCCAATCGGCCGGTGGTCTGCTATTCGGGCGACGGCAGTGCGATGTACTCGATCCAGGCATTGTGGACGGCAGCACATCATCAGCTGCCATTGACGGTCGTGATCGTGAACAACGGTGGCTACCGGATCATCAAACAGCGGCTCCTGGCCTTCCACCATAGTGACCATTTCGTCGGCATGGATTTTGTCGACCCGCCGGTTGATTTCGCCGGCCTTGCTACGGCTCTTGGGCTCGAGGCAATCCGTGTCACGAAGGCAAAGGATGTGGCTCCTGTGCTTGTGTCTGCATTCGGCCGGCCGGGCGCGAAACTGATCGAGGTGGTGGTTGAGGGTTCTGTAAGAGCCTGAAATCAGCATGCTGATAGGCGGCGAGCAGTGGTTTTATCCCAATGTCTGCGATCCGAACGCATGAGGCGATCGATCGTCGCGCTTGCCCCCCGCATCCGATGACAACCGTAGGCGAATCATAACCCCATGTCATTGCTGGAGAATTAGAAGTATGATGCTTTGCATAGAAGTGAGTGATTGAACCTCTCGGATAAGCGTCATGCGCAAAACGGATATCGACACCCACAAGGCTCTGCCCGGCGCCTTCTACAGCCGCTTGCATCGATTTGCTCTTTCCATGGGAGCTTTTCTCGTCGAGGCGTTCCATTTGCTCGGCCTCTTTGCCATTGGAGCGTCGACCGTTTGGGCCGCCATCGCCGCATTCGTTGCGATGGTCGATAAGGGCCATGCATCCATCGAAGATCTTCTGTTGTTATTTATTTATCTTGAGATTGGAGCGATGGTTGGGATTTATTTTAAGACCAATCATATGCCGGTCCGTTTTCTCATCTACGTCGCGATTACCGCTTTGACGCGCCACATGGTCGGCGTCGTCACCGTTCATCCGACGCCCGAGATTGAGATGATCATCATGGCCGGGGCGATCCTCGTTCTTGCTATAGCGGTTTTGACTCTGCGCTATGCTTCCTCTCGCTTCCCGTCGACGTCGACACCGGTCAAAGCAAACTCTCGAATGGGTGCCGACGAAAAGTAAGGTTTGCGAGTTGCATCCGCTGCTGCGCCCTGAAACGGCTCTCGTCGGTGAGCTTCTGTGGCGGATAATCGTCCATCACACCGGCAGCCTAAGTCCTCCCACACGAAAGCTTTAGGCATCGCGGCCGCAGCATCGGCGATCAAAGCAATCCGTGTTTGCCAAGCAGTTTAACGGTGCTGGCTTGCGGGCCCTTTTCTCCCATTTCCTCCGCGAAGGTCACGCGTGTTCCAATTTTCAGTCGCCCGAATCCCTCATTCAACACGCTGTTACGGTGAAAATATATTTCGCGCCCATCAGCGGCTTCAAGAAAACCGAAATCGTTGTTGAGCGTGGTCACGGTGCCGACGGGCGGCTCGGCGTGGGTCTTGACCTGACGCCGGAGGTGGCGCACCCGATCTTGCAACTGGCGGCGGGCGCGTTTGAACGCATCGTTGATCGCAAAATCGATATTCGCGTGCCGCTCATCAGCCGGGGGCGTGCGGCTGATGTTGACCTCCCCGCCATTGGGCAAGGCAAGGTGAATATTGATCTCGTAGAGTCCGCCGGTGCGATGATGACCGCCCGGTCCTTTCACCACCACGCGCGCAGCCGTAATCCTGCCGAAGCGGCTTTCAAGTCCGGCAACATGACGGGCGATACTATCTCGCGCCGTCTCGGCTGGTTGCATCCCTTGAAAATCGATTGCTACAGGCGTCTGCATGGTTCACTTCAACATGCCGGCTAATAACGTTCGGGCGAATATCTAGGTTCCCGCGCCCACGACAAGGCTGTATGCATAGCGAACTGATGTAGCAGCTTAACTCAAAGTCCGGACGCAGCTACAAATAAGCCGGTACTTATTCAGTGGGCTGTCATCTGTTGGAGGCGCTCCACATGATTGCGGTGATTTTCGAAGTCTGGCCCGCGGATAACCGCCGCAAGGACTACATGGCGATCGCGGCCGATTTGCACGCGGACCTGAGCGCGATCGACGGTTTCAGTTCCGTGGAACGCTTTCAGAGCCTCTCCGACCCCGAAAAGATTCTGTCCCTCTCATTCTGGCGTGACGAAGAATCTGTGGCGCGCTGGAGAAATCATCAAGCGCATCGAAAGAGCCAGGCCGCCGGGCGGTCGGGAATATTCAAAGACTATCGATTACGCATCACCGGCGTCATTCGAGATTACGGCATGCGCGACCGCAACGAGGCGCCGGCGGATTCTGTCGCCGTGCACGACCGCTCCGCCCCTACCGTGTCGCCCACGGATGCACGGGACTAAGCACGCGAGATCGGGTCTGAATGATGAAAATCATCACCGGGCGGCCCCCGACCTTAGCGCTGCGGGGCATGGTCGCATGTCCGCACAGTCTGGCTTCGCAAGTCGGAGTTGAGGTTCTGCGCGCCGGCGGCTCGGCGATCGACGCGGCTATTGCCACGAGCGCAACACTCGCGGTCATCTACCCGCATATGACGAGCATCGGAGGCGATGCGTTCTGGCTGATATACGACGCGCAAACAGACGCCGTGCGGCATCTGAACGGCGGCGGCAAGGCAGCGAGAACAGCGAGCGTCAAATGGTTTGCCGACCGCGGCTTGAGCGAGATTCCCTATCGCGGCGCCATTGTCGGGACCCTGACCGTTCCCGGCGCGGTCGCCAGCTGGTGCGAGGCCCACCGGATATACGGCAAGCTGCCGCTCAAGCGCTGCCTCGATGCGGCAATCGATTATGCGGAGCATGGCTTTCCGATTACTGAGCGCCTGGCTCATTGGATTAAACTCACCGGCGAGGACTTGCAGCGAAGTCCGGAAGCGGCAGCTATTTTCCTCGCCGCCGGCCCGCAGCCCAAGCCGGGCGCCGTTCTGAACAACCCCGACCTTGCCCGAACCCTCCGAGCCCTGGCTGCCGATGGCGCCGCGGGCTTCTACGAGGGGGGCGTTGCTGACGAATTCGCCCGCTTTGCCTCGGCAAACGGCGGGTGTTTCGATCGCGAGGATTTGAGAAATCACGATGCGGAGTGGTCGGCGGCGATCAGCGGCACGTATCGCGACGTGACCATCTTCGAAACGCCCGCCCCGACGCAAGGCTTCACGGTTCTGCAGATGCTGAAGTTGTTGGAACCTTTTGAATTGTCGCGAAGACCGTTTTTAGGCCCCGATCACGTCCATCTTATGGTCCAGGCTAAACAGCTGGCCTATCATGACCGCGACCGTTGGCTGGCGGATCCGAAATTTGCCGATGTCCCGATCGAGCATCTCTTATCCGATCGTTATGTGGCCGGGCGCCGCAAGCTGATCAATCTCGACCGGGCCATACCTTGGGATCGGGTGCCATCCTCCGGAAGTCTCGCCGGCGATACGGTCTACATCGCCGTTGTCGATCAGGAAGGCAACGCCGCTTCGCTCGTACAAAGCCTGTACTGGGGTTTCGGCTCGGCCGTGGTGGCGGGGCGTACCGGCGTCGTGTTGCAGAATCGCGCCGCGTATTTTTCGCTCGATCCCGCGAGCCCAAACAAAGTCGAGCCCGGCAAGATTCCGTTGCATACGCTGATTGCCTCGCTCGCGTTCCGCGGCGGCAAATTATGGGGCGTCATCGGTGGCATGGGTGCGGACGGCCAGCCGCAAATCCATCTCCAGGCCTACGTTTCGCTCGTCGATTACGGGTGCAATATTCAGGAGGCGCTCGAAGCCCCGCGCTTCCTCTCGGGCCGTTTCGCACTCGGCGAGGCGCGCGACACTTTGCATATCGAGGCGCGCTTTCCGGCGCAAACCATTGCGGAGTTAGCCCGCCGAGGACACCCAATCGACCGTTGGGGGGATTGGAATGAATTGGCAGGTCACGCGCATGGGATCGTGATTGCGGCGGAGGGTAGCGTTCGCGCCGGCGGCGCCGACCCCCGCAGCGATGGGGCGGCTCTGGGATATTGATGGCGCATTCGCTGGCCAATAATTTCCAGAATGCGACGCTGCCCTTGAATAAGTGATTATTCGCGCGTGCTAGCCACATTCGGGCGCCACGGCGGAATGCACGGATCGCAATTGTCAATAATTTAAGACCGCCATGGAGTGGGTAAACGGCGACGAACGAGGTATTCATGCCACACGAGGGCCATGACGAATAAATCAAAAATCGTCAGCAAGATGAGGCCGAACGAATGCGTGTAAGAGAATCTGTACAATTGGTAGACGATAAATAGGCCGAGCACCGCCAGCGACGCCGGATATGACCACATTTTATTTCTCAACAGACCGATGACGAGAAGTATCTTTATCAATCCATGACTCAGCAAATAAAACGCGTAAAACTGCTTGTTGCTTACGGAAAAGTCCTGCACTAGATTCAAAAGATAGGTCGCGATGAAATCGTTCGGATTTTCATTCAATTCTTCCTGCGTCATTGTATTCACCCAGGCGGCGATCGTATCCGTACTGACGAGGTACAAGGCAACGCCCCCGAAGCATTCGACCAGCGCATGGGCGCCCTTTAGAAGCACGCCAATCTCGAAAGCCTGGTGAATTCGGCGCTCGTTCATCGACGACTTCCAATTCTACCGTCGAGGATTGACGGAGCGGACAACAACTCTTCTCCGCCAACAACCGCGGTCGCGGCGAATTTTCGCCGAAGCATTTTGCGGCGAGCCTCAGTGTGCGGGGCGCACTGCTGGCAATTCCGATCCTATACGATCAGCAGCATACACCGCGTGACGCTGGAGCATGTCTGGCGAATTTACCTGGCTCAATCCGCTGCCCGGTAGGGCGGTTGGCGTATGGCCGTGGGCTACTTGGCGGAGCGGACAAATTAGGCGATATACGTCGTCGACGGAGCAAACGATGCCGGCTCCAACGGAACGCGCCATCCAATGCGACTCGCCCTAGGTCTAGAGCGTATTGGTTTGATTACCCTGCGCGCCCCCTTTCTTGCTTGCTTCATCCTGTTTGCTTTGTGCACTGCCGCATTTTTTGGTGCGGAGCGCATCAAGGTCGACGACTCCTTGAGCCAATTATTTCGCTCCGACACCCGCGAGTTCAGGCAATACGAGGAAGTGACCCGGCGCTTTCCTTCGAGTGAGTTCGACGTTCTTGTCGTGGTGGAGGGAAAATCGCTTTTGCAGCGCGCTTCGCTCGAGAAGCTGCGCAATCTCGTCACGGACCTGCAACTGATCGACGGCACACGCGGCTTGATTTCGTTGTTTTCCGCGCGCGAGCCGCCGCAAGGAGATCAATTACCCGCGCCGCTTTTCCCCGAGCAGCTGCCAGAAGGCGCGGAATACGACAAACTGGTCGAGCGCATAAAATCGAACGAGATCATCCGCGGCAAGCTCTTATCGGAAGACGGCACGCTCGCGTTGATCGTGCTCGCGCTCGAGCCGGAGATCGCAGGAACCGGCCGGCTCGGTGAGACGATCGAAGAAATTCGCAAGACGGCGGCGGAAGACATGGGCGGGGCGGATCTGCGCGTTCAGCTCTCGGGCGTGCCGGTGATGCAACTCGAGATCCGCAACGCTGTCGAGCGCGACCGGTTGATCTACAACACGGTCGGATTTGCCGCGGGCTGCATCATTGCGATGGCGTTCTTCCGGCGCGTGTCCTTCATGATCGTCGCAGCCGCGCCGCCGCTAATCGCCATTTTGCTTGCTCTGGGCACGCTCGGCTGGCTCGATTTCCGGCTCAACATGTTTCTCAATGTGATGACGCCGCTTGTGATGGTCATCAGCTTTTCGGACTCCATGCAGCTTACCTTCGCTGCGCGCGACCGACTCATTGCAGGCGAATCGAAGTATGACGCCTTCCGCAAGGCGATCTTCGTCGTCGGACCGGCCTGTGTGTTGACGCACGCTACCGCCGGCCTCTCTTTCATCGCGCTGCAGTTCTCGTCGTCCGATCTCATCCGCACCTTCGGGGAAGCGGGTCTGATTGCGACGATCATCGCGCTCTTCGCCGTGCTGTCACTTGTGCCGCTGCTCGGCGTTCTGTTGGTGCGAAAGGAAGCGGCCTTTGTCGAAAAAATTAGAATTGCAGACACCGGCGTGAATGCCCTCCGCCAGTTCTGCAATTGGATCGCGCTTCGAATGGTGAACCGGCCCGGCCTTTACAGCGCGATTGCCGTGCTGGTTGTGGGGGGCCTTGCGCTTGTTTACTCCAATTTGGATCCGCGCTACCGGCTGGCCGATCAGGTGCCCGACCGTCACGAGGCCGTCGCGGCCAGCGGGCGTCTCGACGCCAAACTCACCGGCGCCAATCCCGTTGACGTATTGATCGAATTTCCGGCGGGCGCGCAGCTCTATGCGCCGGACACGCTGCAGACGATTGCCGAGGTGCACTCCGTTCTTGAGCATCAACCCGGTATCGGCAATGTCTGGTCGATCGAAACGCTGCGCCGCTGGTTGGCGGAGAAAGCGGGGAAGTCGGACATCGCCACCCTTAAGCAATACGTAGAATTGCTTCCCGAGCACTTGGTCCGCCGCTTCATTTCGCCCGAACAGAACGCGGTTGTTGTTTCGGGGCGGGTCGCCGATCTGGATGCGAGCGAGATCCTGCCTCTCGTCGAGCAACTCGACGGGGCCATGGGTGAAGTGCGGATGCGGCATCCCGGCTACGAGATCGCGGTGACGGGCCTGTCGGCGATCGCCGCGCGGAACAGCGCGAATATGATCGGGAAGCTGAACCGGGCGCTCACCGCCGAGTTTATTTTTGTCGCCGCTTTCATCGGGCTCGCCTTCCGCTCCTTCGTTGTGATGCTAGCCAGCATCCTGCCTGGCATTTTCCCCGTCGTGCTTTCGGGAACCATCCTGTGGCTGACCGGCGAGGGCTTGCAGTTTGCGAGCATCGTCGCACTCACGGTGTCTTTTGGCTTGGGATTAAGCGCGACGATCCATTTTCTCAATCGCTTGCGGCTCGAGAGCACGCCGGGCACGAGCCCGGCGCTCGCGGTTCAGCGCGCCACCGTCCTTGTCGGTCCCGCCGTGATCCTTACGTCGGTCGTGCTCGCCTGCGGCCTCGTGGTGACGGTGTTTTCGGATTTGCCCTCGCTACGGATTTTTGGCTGGCTCAGTGCGTTTGCGATGATTGCGGCGCTCGTCGCCGATCTCTTGATCTTGAGGCCGACGGCGATGTTCCTGATGACGACGGCCCAACGGTTGCGGCGCGCCGGTTAGCGGATGCAATCGGGGCGATCGCGTCACTTTCCGCGGCTCAATGTGATGGAGACGCCTGTCAGCTGACCGCCTGGCGGCGCGCTTATCTCCACCGATTGCCGGTCTCCGCGCGTGGTCAGCGTCAGGTTGGCCGAAAACGAAGGTGAGGTCACGACCACCGCAAATCGGCCGGCTCTCGCGCTGCCAAGGAGCATTCCGCTCATGTTGCGGCTCGCTTCGTTCCACACGCCCGACAGCTGGCCGTCTTGATGCGTGACGCTGCTGCTGAGATCGAATCGATAGCTGTCGCTCGCGCAGCGCAGGCTTTGCTGAAGGCCGTTTCCCTCGGCGCTAACCGAGTATGTTGCGCGGCAGCGAATGCGTTCTCTTGTTCCGTCGCCCAACACGATCGCGCCGGTGCCCGTCCAGTTGCCAGCCAAGCCTGTAAACGGTCCCGATTCGGCGCGCGCGCTTGACGCGAACAACAGCAACGAGATTGCTACGCAAAGTCCCTGAAAGCATGATCGTTTCGATTTGAGTATATGTTCCATGTATTTTCGTAGCCCCCCAGCTAGGCGCGATGTTTTCAACCCTCGTCGGCCCCAAAATGTTGCATGAGATCGCAAGAATCACAATTTATCCTCATTTTCATCCCCGAGCGGGCATGTTTGGCCTTTAACTGCGGTCCATCCCACACAGGCGAACGGCGGGGTTTGAAATGAAGACGTGGATACTTGCGGCTGCGATCGTATTCGCGGCAGGGGGGCCGATCTGGATCGATCGCGATATCGCAAATGCTGCGACCCTCGAGACCAACAAAATCACCGAAGTAAATATCGCGAATATCAAGAGTCTGCTGAAGCTGACTGCGGAGCAAGAACCGCTTTGGGCGCGAGTGGAAAGCGTTCTGCACGACGTCGCCCGCGAGCAAACGGATGAATCGACGGGTCTTGTGCGCCGAATAAGCCGCCGCATAGTTTCGATCGCGTTCAATGACGCAGTGGCGCAGCGTTTAAAAAGCGCGGCGATGCCGTTGCTCGCAAGCCTCAACGAAGAGCAGAAGGCAACCGTTCGCAGGATCGCCCAGCGAATGGGCATCGGCGACATGGTGGCCGTGTCGAATTAGGCCTGGCGGCGCAATTTAACGACGTGATGAAGACGTAGCTGCGCGACTTCTTCGGGCTGCGCGATTTAAAGTCTGACCGCCACGGACGGCAAAGGCCCGGCCACGCGGGGTCGCTTCGAATTCCTTCTTGTGCGATCAATAGGGGAATCTACGCCGCGCGTGCGCAGACAATCGTCGTGCAGGCGCTTTCCAGCTTGGGCAGTTCGCGAACTTCCGCCGTCCGGATCCTCAGCCTGCGCTCGTGGCCGCGTATCACCGGGCAATAAGGATCCGGACTATCGAGAGCGTCAACCAAACGCCGGCGGCCGGCACAGCCGCCGCCGCAAGTCGCAAGATAGCGGCAGTTCCTGCACGCCGCGGGTAGGGAGTGCGCGGCCACGAACGGCTCGGTTGCAACGATGTCGGCGCCAACATCGAGCAGGATGTCGAGCGGCGTCCCGCCTCCCGGCCAATACACGCACGGCTGCACGGTCGCGCGCGGAGTGACGCGCACGGTTGCGATCCCGCAACCGCCGCTTCGTGGCGGTAACCCGGCCATCGCCCGCACCAGCGGCTCACCGATCGCAATCACGTCGGTGCGTGCGAACAATCCTTCGAAGCCCCGCCAATATTCGTCGTAAGTGAGGGCGAAGGCATCGGAACGCACCGACTGGTAGACGTTGATGCGTAACGGCGCGTCGTAGATCTTGACGACTTCGACGACATCGGCGAGGCGGTCGAAATTCGAGCGCATCATCACTGCGATGAAGGTCACCGGGACGCCGAGCCGGCGACAACGTGCCGCTTGCTCGTGGATGAGGCGCCAGTTTCCGGCGCCGCGCTGCCGGTCCTGCTCCGCTTCGTTTGGATAGTCGAGCGAAAACTCCACGTCCTTGAAAGCAACGACCTGTGCATCATCAAGCACCTGGGTCGAATAACCGTTCGACGTGATGGTCAGCTTGACAGGTTGTCGGCGCAGATAATCGAGTAACGCCGCAAAGTCCGGATGCATGCCGTTCTCGCCGGTGCCGAGATTGACCGAGCGCACCGGCAAGCTTTCCATGATCGAACGGACCTGCGAGAGCGACAGCCGGTCCGACCGCGTCGGATCGCGATAGCAAAACGAGCACGCCAGATTGCATTCGTTGGTCAATCCAAGCCCGAGCGCGAACGTGCGTTGCGTCAGGATGGACTTTTCGCTCGAATGTGAAGTTGTGACGGTCATGGCAGTCGCAAGTCCCATGCTAGCATGTTCATCGCCGACCGATCCTGAGGCCCGTCCCCGATGATGGTAGCGGCCGAACTCCAGCCAGACCAGCAAGCCGCGCGGTGGGATCATCACGTTGCCGTGTATGAAGCGGCGTTCGAACCGCTGACCAGCGCCTTCGCACGCCGTGCGCTCGATTGCCTCGATTTGCATCCCAGCGATCGCCTCATCGATGTCGGCGCCGGCAGCGGCGGCGCGGCCTTGATCGCGGCCGCGCGCGGCGTGAACGTGTTCGCCATCGATGCCTCCCACCGGATGGTGACGCGGCTCCGCGAGCGCGCCGCCCTTTTGCCGGCCGCCGGCCGCATCGATGCCGAGGTCATGGACGGGATGGCGCTTACCCCGCGGGATGCGAGTTTCGACGCGGCGCTGTCGGTGTTCGGTGTCATCCTGTTCCCGGACGCGGGCTTGGGCTTGCGCGAAATCGCCCGCGTCCTGAAACCGGGCGGCCGCGCCGCCATCGTGACTTGGACCGCAACTGAACGCTATGAGCTGGTGGCGCGGCTGCAAGCCGCAACCGCGGCGGTACGCGGCCCGCAGCCGCCGCCCAAGTTCCTGCCTGCCCAATTGCGATTTCGGGAGGAGCCGGTGTTCCGCAGCCTGCTCGCGGATGCAGGCCTCGTCGTGCAGGATATCGTTCGGCTCGAGGAGCGTTGGCGCTTGCCGTCGGCGCGGTGGCTCGCCGACCACATCGCCTTCGCGCCCGGCATGTCGGCGATGGCCGAGGCGCTGGGCGCCGATCGCGTGCCCGTGCTCGATGCTTTCGCCTCCGCGCTCGAGCGCGATCAGGGTAAGGGCGAAGTGGCCCTGTCGGCGGTGGCGCATGTCGGGCTGGCGCTGAAGCCGAGGACCGAAAATCCTCCACGCGGGTAACAAACCCCCAAGACATTACGAACATGTGATGAGAAGTGGCGCCGTGTTTCAGCTTTGATCGTACTAAGGGACGTTATCGATGAACTGCGCCACGCCCACAGGGGGGGTCGATGAAACAGCTAATCTATGGAGCAGCGCTCACGGTTACGCTGTTGGGTAGCAGCGCTTTCGCACAGGACAAGCCGGTCTTCGTGTTCACCGCCATCCTCGACCAGGACGAGACGCGCCTCGTCGAACGTTTCACGCGCGTCGCCGAATATCTTCAGGGCAAGCTCGGCGTGCCGGTGAAATATTTGCCGATGAAGAGCTATCCAGGCGCCGTGACGGCCTTCGTCAACAATCAGGTGCAGCTCGCCTGGTTCGGCGGCTTCACCGGCGTGCAGGCGCGCCGCGAGGTGCCGGCTTCGGAAGCGATCGCGCAGGGCGCCGAGGACGTGGCGTTCAAGAGTTTTGTGATCGCCAACACCAAGACCGGCCTCAAGCCCGTCAAGGAATTCCCCAAGGAGATCGCGGGCAAGTCGTTTACGTTCGGCTCGCGCGGCTCGACCTCCGGGCGCCTGATGCCGGAATATTTCATCCGCAAGGGGTTTGGCGGGCGTAATCCCGACGAGGTCTTCTCGCGCGTCGGCTTCTCCAGCGACCACTCCCGGACCATCCAACTTGTGCAGTCCGGCGCCTACGAGGTCGGCGTCGTCGATTTCACGGTTTGGGATCTCGATTCGAAGGCTGGCAAGGTCGACGCCTCACAGGTGATCGTCATCTGGGAGTCGCCGACCTTTCCCGACTATCAGTGGACCGTGCGCGGCGATGTCGACCGGACGTATGGGGCGGGCTTCAAGGAAAGGCTGCGGGCGGCGCTGCTCGCCATCGACGATCCGGCTATTCTCACTCCGTTCGGGCGCTCGAAATTCATCCCGGCGAAAAACTCCGATTACGCTCCGCTCGAGGAAGTCGCCAAAGCCGCCAATCTCCTCAACTGAAGACGGGGCGCATGTCGATCTTGGTTGAGCTGCGCAAAACTTCGGCGGGTTACGCCGGCCATGCGGTGCTGCATGACATAGACTTGGCGATCAAGCAGGGCGAGCGGATCGCGGTCTTAGGGCGATCCGGCGCCGGCAAGTCGACGCTTCTCAATGTGCTCTACGAGCATCTCGCCGACCGCGTGGCGCTGATTCCGCAGGCGGCGGCGCTGGTGAAGACGCTCTCGGTGTTTCACAACGTCTATATGGGGCGCCTCGATCGCAGGCCCACCTGGCATAATCTCCGCACGCTGGCTTGGCCGGCGCGGCGGGACGTCGCCGAGATCAACGGCGTGCTCGATCTCGTGGGACTTGCCGACAAGCTCTTCGCCAGGGCTGGGACGCTCTCCGGCGGCCAGCAGCAGCGCACGTCGGTTGCGCGCGCGCTCTATAGCGGCCGCTCGATCGTGATCGGCGACGAGCCGGTGTCGGCGCTCGACCGCGCGCAGGGCGCCGAGATTCTCGGCAAGCTGTGCGCGCGGCACGAAACGGCGATCCTGGCGATGCACGATATTCCGCTCGCGCTCGCGCACACTGATCGCGTGGTGGTGATCGAGAACGGCCGCATCGTGCTCGATGCTCCGGCGCGCGCGCTCTCGGCCGCGGACCTCGTTCCGTATTATGCCGGGTGAGAGCGGCATGTCGGCCCGTGCGCTCAAGCTCCCGAAGCTAAGCTACTTCTCCACCAGCGGCTTGTTTTTGCTCGGCGCCATCGTCGCGCTCGCCTTCGCCGATCTGGCGGTCACCGCGCTCGATCCCTGGGCCGAGATACGCCGGCTGATCGCCGGACTGATGCGGCCCGATCTTCTTTCGATCGAGATCATGAGCGTGGTGTGGACCGTGGCGTTCGCGGTGCTGGGCGTGGCGCTCGGCGCCGCGGCCGGGTTTCTGCTGGCGCTCGGATTTGCGAGCTTTCGCATCATTCGGGTGCTCGCGGCGTCTCTCCGCTCCGTGCACGAGCTGTTCTGGGCGCTGCTGATCATCCAGGTCGCGGGACTATCGCCGATCACCGGAATTCTGGCCGTCGCGATTCCGTATTCCGGCATCTTTGCCAAAGTGTTCGCGGAGATGATCGAGGAGGCGGATCTCGCGGCCGAGCGCGCGCTTCCGAGCGGAACCTCGACCATCGCCCGCTTCGCGTATGCGCGCATTCCCGAGCTCGCGCCGCAATTCTGGACCTACACGCTCTACCGCTTCGAATGCGGCATGCGCTCAACGCTGGTGCTCGGCTTCATCGGGCTTCCGACGATCGGCTTCCATCTCGATTCCTTTTTCAAGCAGGGTTACTACAGTCAGGCGGCGGCGCTGTTGCTCGTTTTCTACGTGCTGATCGGCACGCGCCGTTTGTGGGCGCGGCCGATCACCGTGCCGATCCTGATCGTCGCGAGCGTGTTCCTGCTGCCCGAAACGATCGGCAGCGGCTCGTCATTGACGAATCTCGTCCGCTTTCTCACCCACGACATCGTCCCGCAGCCGCTGCGCGGCGCCGACCTCGCGGCGATCGCCACCTGGCTCGATTTTTCACATTGGCTGTGGCCGATCGTGACGAAGCAAGTCATGCCCGGCGTGATCCAGACGCTGGTGCTGTCGCAGATCGCGCTGGTGGCGATGGGAATCCTTGCGCTCGCCTTGTTCCCGTTCATCTGCCGCCGCTTCGCCGGCCGGATCGGTCAGCCGCTCGGGCGCGTGGCGCTGGTGATCGTGCGCTCGACCCCTGAATACATGCTCGTCTATGTGCTGTTGCAGTTGATGGGGCCGTCGATGTTGCCGGCGATCATCGCGCTCTCGGTGCATAACGGCGCCATCGTCGGCTATCTGATGGGCCGGCACGCCGATGCGCTCGAATATCGGCCGGACGCCGGCGGCGGGGTGAACCTCTATTGCTACGAGACAGTGCCGCGGCTGTACGGACAATTTCTCGCCTACGTGCTCTACCGCTGGGAGATCATCCTGCGCGAGAGCGCGATCTTCGGTATCCTCGGCATCGCCACGCTCGGCTATTACATCGACGCCGCCATCTCGGAGATCAGGCTCGACGTGGCCGTGGTCCTGCTCATTGCAACGGCGCTGCTGTCGATAACGGTCGATATGCTGTCGCGCGGCTTGCGGCGGCGGCTGCGTATCGACGCGATGGCAATGCACCTCTCCGAGGCGCCGAGCGACGCGCAAATCGGTCGCCCGGTCGGAACCGAGAAATTCGCATGAAGCACACAATATGCCCTACAATGCCAAAGGAGAGCAGGCATGCCGAGAAATCCACTCACTGACGTTTGGCTATTCCTGACCGGCGCCACCGGCGATTACATGGCGCTCGGCGGCTGGCGATATCTCGTGCTGGCGCTTTTTTTCGCGCTGATCCTCGCGAGCCTCTACATCGCCGCCAGCAACTGGCGGGAGGACCCCGCCCAACGCACCGCCATGCATCTCGGCACCTGGCTCGTGCGCGTATTGATCGGCTGCATGTGGTTCGAAAGCATGTTGTGGAAACTGCCGCTGCCCGCTTCCGGCGGATTGCAATATTGGGTCGAGCAGATGGGCACGCGCGCCGCGTTCGAATTTCACCGCCAATTCGTGACGGATTTTCTGGTCCCGCATCTCTATTTGTTCGGTCCGCTGGTGTTCCTGGCGGAGCTGACGTTTGCCGCCTCCCTGATCCTCGGGCTTGGCGTGCGCCTGGTCGGTGCCGTCGCGATCCTGTTCGTGCTTCACCTATGGCTCGGCATTTATCTTCCCGGCAGCCCGGAGGAATGGTCGTGGTCCTACATGTTTCTGGCGATACTGATGTTTCTGTTCTCGCTTTATGCGGCCGGCCGCAGCCTCGGGCTCGATGCCTGGCTGCGGCGTCGCGTAGCCGCGGTGCGGGAAGGATCAGGCTTTTGGGGCTGGCTGCTGAAGATCGCCGGTTGAATCGAGACGCGGGGGGCCTCAGTTGCCGCGCTCTCGCCGCAACGTGAGCGCTAGGCGCAGGAACGTCGCTGCGATCGTGCCGGCTGCCGCAATACCGGCGACGAAGTTACCCGATACTTTCGAGACGCCGCCGATGCGGCGCCGATGCCCGACCGCGATCTCACATTCAGGCAATCGTGCCGCGGCGACGCGCATCAGCATTTCAAGATTCCAGCCGTAGGTCGTCTCTTGCATCCCGAGCCGTTCGAGCGCGCAGCGTCGAATGGCGCGGAAGGGCGACATGTCGGTGAATCGCACGCCATAGACGAGGTGCAACAACAGGCCGACGATACGGCCGGCGGCGATCTGTTGCAACGAAAGGCTTCCCGGTTCATGGCCGCCACGCAGACGCGAGCCATGCACGAAGGCCACGCGTCCTTCGGCGATCGGGGCGATCAATGCGGGAATGAATTTGGGAATGTCGCTGCCGTCGCCATCGAGAAACAACAGGATGTCGGCATCGGCGCGCGCCGCATCGATTCCGGCCTGCACCGCGCGGCCGTATCCGCGCTCGCGTTCGATGACGACGCGGGCGCCGGCCGCCCGCGCGCGTTCGACCGTGTCGTCGCGCGAGCCGCCATCGACCACGATGGCTTCGGCAACGCCTTCTTTCAACACCGCCGCCACCACGGCCGCGATCGCATCTTCTTCCTCGAGACAGGGAATAATCGCGGAAATAACCGGGTTGGGCGCACTCACGCTCGGCGATTCTCGTGCCATCGAAACCGTCCGCGCTCGCGCTCGCGCTCACAAGCTCCAGCGCAGGCCGCAATTGGCGCAGGCCTTCGAGGGCGTGTCGGAAAGCAGGGCGGTTCTGAACGACTGATAGGCCGGCCCGTTCCAGATTTCGCGCAAGCTCTCCTGCGTCGCGTCGCCCAGCGTGTAGTGCTCGTAGCCGCGCTGCGAGAACGGCGCGATGCAGCAGGGAAGCGCCCGCCCGTTGGCGGTGATGTACATCAGCGTCCAGGGGCGACGGCACAACGACCAGGGCGATTCACCTTCCGTCTTCTTCAGACTTACGCCGAGTTCCGAGGCGGCACCGGACGCGCTGAAGGTGATGCCCTGCGAGCGAGCCGACTCTTCCGCCTCGCGGATATAATCCGCTTCTTCCCGCGTCGTGCGCTCGAACAGCGCCTGCTCCGAATGCGCCATGCCGATCGGGTTCTCGTCGAAGAATACCAGTCTCTGGAGATAGACTTCCTTCACGCCGATGTCGGCGGCGACGCGCACGAAGGCCGGCAACTCTTTAATCGTTTCCTTGAGACCCGTGAGCCAAGCCGAAACTCTCGGCTTTTCATGGCCCTCTCTTTCCTGCAGATCGCGGAAGGCGCGCACGTTTCTCAAAATGCGGTCGAAATAATTCTTGCCGCGGATCTCGCGGAAGCTTTTTGCATTCGAGGCGTCAAGCGAAACGCGCAGCTCGTCGAGTTCGGCGGCGATCAGCGCCCGGCCGTTGCGCTCGTTCAGCACCGTTCCATTCGTGTTGAACAGCACGTAGACGCCGCGGTCTTTCAGGTAGCGCACCATGCGCGGAAGGTTCTTGACCAACATCGGCTCGCCGACGCCGTGCAGCACCGCGCGGACAAGATCGGGCAGCTGATCCACGATCGACGTGAACAGCTCCCAGCTCATATCGGCGGGCGGCTCGAGCTCCTCGTAAGTGCGCGGGCATGTGGTGCACAGGAGATTGCAGCGGTTGGTGGTCTCCAGATAAAGGCAGACCGGCGGGCGCTTGGCCTCCGCCGCGCGTTCGCTGGAAGCTGCCTCATAGTAGCGGCGCGGGTCGACCGCTTTTTCGCGCATGCTATCGGTTTGCAGCGGTTCCATCGCTCGCATCTTTATTCCGTGCCGGATTCAACCAAGCGCGCAAGACAGGGTAGGCGCAGGCAATGAGAAAAGCTCCGTAAAGGACCGACTTGCGGACTAGCACCGGCACATAGGGATCCACTCGCAACTCATCTTGCAGCAGCACCGCCCCTAGGGTGAACGCCCACACCGGCGCCCCGCCGACGAGCGCGACAAACGGAGTGAGGATCAAGAAGTACCACGGATAGTTGGGGGAGAGCAGAAACAGAAATGCGAGTAACAATCTGTTGATGTCATGCAGACAAAGCTCGGCCAAGCGTTCCTTTCGCCATGTGGCATATAGCGCCATCGCGGCAATTGCGAACGCGGACGCAGCAAAGTAGATCGCGAGATCACCGCGAAATGCGCCGACAATCCATCGGATCGCGGCCAGCGGCCAAAGGAGGACGCCGGTACCGTAATGCTCTTCGCCCAGGTACCCAGCGAGATATCCGAACACGCCCCATCCGACGGACAGATAGGGCGCATAGCAAAGCAGCGCGATTGCGATGACGATCAGCGGCGCCTTCCAATCCCATGGCCGCCAGATGGTGGGGAGCGCGAGCAGAGCAAATGGTTTTACGAGAGCGGCGAGCGCGATCGACGCGGCCCCCCGCAACGGCCGCCCGGTGAGCGCGAGCCACAGTCCGAGCATCATCAGAGCCACCATCAAGGCGTCAATGTGCCCGCTATTCGCGACCTCCCACATCGGCAATGGATGCCAAGCATAGGCGACGATCCGCGTTGCCGGGCGTGCAAGCTGCCGCAGCAAAAGGACGATCGTCGTTACGGTAATACCCTCGCAGGCAAGGAGCGCGACTTTCATCGTCGTCACGCTTTCCCCGAAACGGGTCACCAGAAAGAAAAACATCTGCGCGACCGGCGGGTAAATCGTCACAGCATAATTGGCGCGATTGATGTTCGGGTAGATCACCGTATCGCGCAGCGAAGCGAGCGCGGCGTCGGCGGGAACATAGCGGTAGGGATTGATGCCCGCCGCCTGCACCTTGCCGTCCCAGACGTAGCGGTAGATGTCGGTCGACAGCAGCGGATCGAGGAGCAACAGGAAAAGCCGCAACAGCATGGCGACGCCGAAGATCAGCCACAGGGCGCGCGCCGGCTCTGCGCGTTCGGCGACCGTCGCCGCGCCGAGTGCCGCAAGGCCGGTCGCGATCGCCATTGCGATGTATGCGTTGTCGCCGTATTTCCAGAACGCCAACGGCGTCGCCAGCACGAGGCCCGCGACGAGCGCGCCGAAAAATATCAGCAGGTAAAACGCGACCCGCTCGTCAATCGCGCCGAGCCCCGACCGGTGACTGCGCGGCGCGGCGTCGATCGCTTTGCTCACTTCGCGGCCTCGGCCGGGGTGGTGAGAAAAGCCCGCGTGGCCGCCGCCGGGGCGCCGCCGCGGAAGCGATCGGATCGTCCGGTAAGTTCCTGGCGCAACCAGTCGAGCGATTCTCCGTCGTCGACGTCGTACCATGCGGGCAAGAGCATGACTTCAAGACCGGTCTCGGCCGCGCGCTCGATCGTCAAATGAGCCACCGCTTCGGTGCCCCAGGGGATGTCCGTGAATAGCCGGCGATGCGCCGCCTTGAGGCCGATCAGATAATAGCCGCCGTCGACGGCCGGCCCCAGCACCATTCGGTCGCCGGGGCGCCGCAAGGCGCCAACCGCGTCGAGGAAAAAGGAGACGGGCAGCGTCGGCCCATCGCTGTTCACGAGCATGACGCAATCGTGCCCGGCCGCAAGCAAGTCGCGCGCCGCCCCATATAAGACGTTCCCGAATTCGGCGTCGACCTGAAGTAACAGCCCGAAGGAGGGCGGCAAGATGCGCCGAAGCTCGGCTTCCGCTCCAGCCGGCGCGTACACCCCGTAACCTTTGCACGCGAGGCTCTCCGGGATCGTTTCGATTGTCGCGGCGACATCGCGCAGGAAGCACGCCGACAACGCGGCCGCCGATTCCGCCCCGATGGCCGCGGCGAGACGCGTTTTGGTCCGCCCCGGAAGCGGTGCCTTGCACATAATTCCGATCGCTGCCGACCCGTCCATCTTGCCCGTCCAAGCGGCGGAGGATGGCTCCTGATGCGGACCGGTCACGGGGACAAAGAGTTCGGCAACGAAAGAATTAAGTTTTTGCGGGGAGCAACATCACATACCGCTAACTTCGCCGGCGATAAGGGGACCGAAAAGCTCGCCATACTCGCCATTGAAGCGCGACATCTGCATCTGCTTGATTGGATAATAGTCGCTCGGTCCGGTGTTGATTTTAATCCCCGGCAGCAGCATCTCGAGTTCCAGATCCTTGAGATTCGCCGCCTGTTTCATGACATTTTCGCGCGTGAGGTCGTCACCGCACTGCTTCAGGACTTGGACGAGCGTTTGCGCGGTGAGATAGCCATAGACCGTGAACGTGGTCGTCTTATCGCCCTCCGGATAGTATTTATCCATGAAAGCGGCCCACTCCTTGACCGCAGGATCGTTTTTCCACGACGGATCCGTCGGATCCTTCAGGTAGCCGGTGGACAAGATGCCTTTTGAGTTCTCGAGCCCGGCAGGCTTGAGAACGGAGCCGACGGAGGCCGATATACTGGCAAGGAGGTGAACCGGTTTCCAACTGAGTTCCGCCAATTTTTTGATTGCCTGCGCGGCGAATTTCGGCGAGGCCTCATTGAAGAAGATGTCAGCGCCCGAGGCCTTTAGCTTAATGATCTGAGAATCGACGGTCGGATCTGCCGGCTCGTAGGGAGCTTCGGCAACGATCTGCATTTTGCCGCCAAGACCATCCTTCAAGCCCTTGATGTAGTCCCTGCCTGAATCGTCATTTTGATAAAGGATGGCGATCTTTCCGTTTGGGTGGTTTTGCAGGAGATATCGGGCGTAGATATGCCCTTCGATCTGGTATGTGGGTTGCCATCCCATCGTCCACGGAAAGTTCTTTTGGTCGCCAAACTTGGTCGCCCCCGTCGCGACAAACAGCTGCGGCACCTTGTTTGTGTTCATGTATTTTTGGATTGCATTGTTGGTCGGGGTCCCGAGGCTTTGGAAAATCAGTAACACTTCGTCGTTTTCGACGAGCTTGCGCGCCTGCTCGACGGTTTTCGGCGGGCTGAAGCCGTCATCGTAGGAAATGAAATTGATTTTACGACCGTTGATGCCGCCTTCCGCATTAATCTTGTTGAAATAGGCGGCGATCGTCTTGCCAATCGTGGCGTAGGCCGAGAGCGGCCCGCTATACGGCATGATGTTGCCGACTTTGATTTCGGTATCGCTCGCGCCGACGTCGTATTTTTTCTGCGCCGTAGCAGGGGTTGCGCAAATCGCCACGGCCGCCGACAAAAGCATCCATTGGGCAGAGTGCTTTACATGCATGATTTCCTCCCGCGGCCGGCCTCATCATGTTCGATTTTGCACATAGTCTGGCACTGTCAGGGTAAGAGGTCCAGTTACGGGGCGCAGGATGGAAAAAACTCGGATGCGAATTCGATGAGCGCCGACCGCAATTCAAATTCTGCTCAGACAAGAAAATTTCTTAGTTTCGCGTGACGGAATAGTCACTTGGGGTGACGCTCCTGGTTTGCCAGCGATAGTCGAATGTAAAACCCGGCCAGATCGCAACGTTGTGGCCTTTTTCGTCTTGATACCAACTTCGGCAACCGCCCGATTGCCAGACTGTCGGCTTCAGCCGTTCTTGGATCTGTCGGTAGAAGGCCGTCTGGATGTCGTGTTTCACGTCGATCGTTTTCAAACGCTTTCGCCGCATGAAGCGGAGACAACTCATGATGTATGTGACCTGTGCTTCAATCATAATGACCACCGAGTTATGGCCGAGGCCGGTATTGGGACCAAGCAGCATGAAGAAATTCGGGAATCCGCTGACGCAGATGCCGTAATAACTCGCAATCTCTGCCTGCCAGGTCGCACTCAACCCGACGCCGTTGCGCCCCGTGATCGACAATCTTTTGAGCGAGCCGGACACGTCGAAGCCGGTGCCATAAATAATGACATCGACTGGCCGCCTGCGGTTGCCGCCAGTGACGATTTCGCTTCCGGAAACCTCGCTAATACTTTCGGTGACGAGCTCGACGTTCGGTCGGGTGAGAGCCGGATAATAGTCGTTCGAAATCAAAATGCGCTTGCAGCCCATGCGGTAGCCGGGCCTCAACCTCGCGCGCAAAGGCGGGTCGCCGATTTGCCTTGCCAGATGGCGGCGGGAAATGCCTTCGGCTGTCGCGAGCAATCGCCTGTTGCCGTTAAGCGCCAGGGCCCTCAATTCATAATACCAATAGAAACGGGTACGAAATGCGCGTCGATAGCCGGGCAAGAAGCGGAATAAGATTTTCTCCCAGCGGCCGATCGAACGATCGAGCTTCGGCATCACCCAAGGCGGCGTGCGTTGGAAGACGTATAGCTTCTCAACTTTTGACGCGATCTCGGGAATGAATTGAACGGCGCTCGCTCCGGTGCCGATGACCGCGACCCGCTTCCCGCTCAAATCAAGACCGTCCGGCCACTCCGCCGAGTGGAACGCGCTGCCCGAGAACGTCTCGATCCCGCTGATTTTTGGATACGACGGCACATGAAGCGACCCGATCGCCGACACCAAAATGCGAGCAGTAATTGTCTCGCCGGCATTAGTCGTAACGTGCCATAGCCCATTCACCTCATCCCATTGGGCGCTCTGCATTTCGGTGTTGAAGCGAATCTTGGATCGAAGCTCGTATTGGTCGGCGATATCGCAAAGGTAATTCCATAACTCCGGCTGCGACGGATACAGGCGGCTCCAGTCGTTCCGCGGCGCAAATGAAAGCGAGTAGAGATGGGAGGGGATATCGCAGGCACAACCAGGATAGCGATTGTCGCGCCAGGTGCCGCCGAGGTCAGCTTCCTTCTCGACGATCAGAAATGAAGTTTGACCGGATTGCCGAAGGCGAACGGCAAGACACAGACCGCTGAATCCGCTGCCGACGATCAAGATATCGACGTTACGCGGAACGGCGTCGCTCTGCGGCTTGGATCCGTTCGATTGCGTCATGGGACACCTAACATGCATAATATGCCACCAATTTCAGAGTTATGCTGCCGAAAATCCACGGCGAGAATTTGCTACGGACGGCAACCCGTAGCCGAAGTCGGATTGCGTTTGCCCGATCAGCCGGGAACCGTGATATTCTAAATGGCGATGATCGAGGCGGCGTTGATGACCTATATATCTCGCATCGGGTTGACGCTGGCTGTCGTATCGATAACGCTTTCGCAGAGTTTTGCGAGTATCGCGTGGGGTCAAACGGTCGGTGCACCTCTTGGCGAATCGAGAAGCTCAAAATGTGAGCGCGCGAAATTTCGCGTCATATTGGATGTGGGGCACACGGCGGAGGACCCGGGAGCAATCAGCGCTCGAGGTGTTACCGAATATGAATTCAATCTTCGCCTCGCCAAGCTGATTGAACGGACACTGGTCGAGGCGGGCTTTAGCAAGACCCTGTTACTCGTTACCGGCGGCCAGGCCGTTAGCGCGTTGGTACGACGGGTGGCGACAGCAAATAGGTCGATGGCCAATCTATTTCTGTCAATTCATCACGACTCGGTGCCCGATAGCTTCATCGAGAATTGGGAATATGAAGGGAGGCAATACCATTTCAGCGACAGGTTCAAAGGTCACTCTATCTTTGTCTCCTACGAAAACAGCAACCGCAATGCGAGCGTGCTCTTCGCCAAGCTTCTCGGCCAGCAATTGAAAGATCGGGGTCTAAAATATACCCCGCATTATACCGAAGCGATCATGGGAAGCCGCCGAAGAGAGCTGTTGGACGCCTCCGCGGGTGTCTACCGATTCGACGAGCTTTACGTATTGAGAGCGACCCAAATGCCCGCCGTGTTGCTCGAAGCGGGTTCGATTATCAATCGCGACGAAGAATTGCTGCTGAACACGGAGGAACGCCGCTCGCTGATCGCGGCCGCCGTGTCCGATGCCGTTGAAACATTTTGTGCGTCAAGACCGCCTCGAACGTCGGCGCCGCTTGCGCAAGGGGCTGGCGGTCGATAGCGGGGCGAGCGATGCGGTTTGCTTGAATGAGGTGAGGGTCGCGGCTACGGTTGATGGATTGGCGCCCACGACGATCGTGCGATGAAAAATTACACCTCCTACAGCTACTGGCTCGAGACTTGCGGCGATGACTTGACGCCGCGGCCGGCGTTGAGCGGTTCCGAAGACGTCGACGTGGCGGTGCTCGGCGCCGGCTATTCGGGCTTGTGGACGGCGTACTACCTCTTGCAGCGGCAACCGTCCTTGAAGGTCGCCATCGTCGAGAAAGAGATCGCGGGCTTTGGCGCCTCGGGGCGCAATGGCTCGTGGTGCACCGCCCACTTTCCCGTGAGCTTGGGCGCGATTGCAAAACATCATGGGCGGGAACAGGCGATCGCGTTGTACCGAGCCATGGCCGGCTCGGTCGACGAAGTCGCGCGGGTCGCGGCCGCCGAAGGGTTCGACATCCATTTCGTCAAGGGCGGCGGCATGTCGGTCGCGCGCGGGCCGCAGCAATTGCCGGCGGTGCACGACACGCAGGCCGAATTCGAACAGCTCGGGCTCGGCGACCGCGTTCAATTGCTCGACAAGTCGGAGACCGATGCGCGCGTGAAGATCGAAGGCGCGCTGGGAGCGATCTACTACAAGGATGCGGCGAACATTCATCCGGGCCGGCTCGTGCGCGGCCTCGCGCGCGCCGTCGAGCGGCGCGGGGGCACGATCTACGAGGAGACGGAGGTGATCGATTTCATCGCCGGCGCCCGCCCGGCGCTGCGCACCGCGCGCGGCGATCTCCGGGCAAAGACGATCGTGCTCTGCGGTGAAGCCTATCTCACGCGATTGAAACAACTGCACCGGCAATTGATTCCGATCTATTCGTTGATGACGCTGACCGAACCGCTGTCGGCGGCCGATTGGGCCGAAATCGGCTGGAGAAATCGCGAATGCGTCGACTCGTGCCGGCTCACCATCGAATATATGGCGAAGACGGCCGATGGGCGCATTCTCTTCGGCGGACGCGGCGCGCCCTACCATTTCGGCTCAAGGATCGAGGACGAGTACGACCGGCACGAGCCGACCATCCGCATGTTCCAGGACAATGTGCGGAAATGGTTTCCGCGGCTGAAAAACGTGCGCTTTACCCACGCCTGGGGCGGTCCGCTCGGTTGCTCGCGCGATTTCATGCCGACCATGATGTACGAGCCCGCGCGCGGGCTCGCGAGCGCGCGCGGTTATGTCGGCAACGGTGTGGCGACGACGAACCTATCCGGCCGTGTGCTTTGCGACCTCATCACCGGCGCGAAGTCAGAAATCACGGCGTTGCCCTGCGTCAACCACCGCTCGCAAAATTGGGAGCCGGAGCCGTTCCGCTACCTCGGCGTACATTATATCCAGCACGCATACTGGCAGATCGATCAAAAGGCGGAGCGGACGGGAGTTGCGCCGAGCGGGAACACGCTCGCCGAGCGCCTGACGCGGCACTGATCAGAGCATGATCCCGAAAAGTGGGCACCGGTTTTCGGGAAAGATCATGCTCCAGCAGAGCATGATCCCGAAAAGTGGGCGTCGGTTTTCGGGAAAGATCATGCTCCAGTAACATGTCAGGGGGCGCGCTGATTCAACCTAAAGCGAACGTGCTCTAGATCCGCCCGTAGACCGTGGCGATGGTTCCGCGCGTAACCTTGTTGTCGGGCGAGGCGAGAAACAAAATCGTCCGCGCCACTTCCTCCACTTTGGGCCAGGCGTCATGGTCCGCCTTCGGCATCGCCTTGCGATTGGCCGGCGTATCCATGATCGAAGGCGCGACCGCGTTCACGAGAATGCCGTCCTTCGCGACTTCCTCCGCGAGCGCCGTGGTCAGCGCCGCGACCGCGGCCTTGCTCGCGGTATAGGCGGCCATGCCGGCGCCGGCGCGCCATTCCAGCGCCGGCCGCGATGCCACATTGACGATGCGTCCGCCCGCCTTGCCGCGCGCCATCGCCCGCACCGCCGCGCGGCAGCTGAGAAAGCAGGTGACGAGATTCGTCTCGATTTGCTGCATGAGCGCGGCCTTGTCGGTCTCGCTTACCGGGCTCATGGCGAAGCCGCCGACGAGGTGGATCGAGGCCCATAGACCAGGAACAGTATCGAACAGGCGCGCCACTGCCGCTTCATCGGCGAGTGTGCCGGTGGCGACGAGGTGCACACGCGGATGTGAACGATGACGGAAGTTTTGCGTCTTCGCTTCGGTGAGGTAGGGGACATGGCAAGAAGCGCCCGCCTCCAGGAGGGCGCCGACCACCGCGCTGCCGAGCGCGCCGGTCCCGCCGGTCACGACGATGTGACGATCGCGAAAGTCCACGATTCCTCCTCAAAAAATTCCCGTCTTCGCGTTGTATCGGCACTCTATATTGACACGCCGCCCGATCAAAGGCTCGATGACGCAACGAGGTTCTGCCGGCGAGGGGGAGATGAAAATGGCCCGACCGATCCTGATCAACGGCAAGTTCGTCGAGGCAAAGTCGAACTCGACGATCGAGGTCCACAACCCGGCGACGCTCGAGCTATTGGACAGCGTCCCCGCCTGCGGCGAAGCCGATATCAACGCCGCCGTCGGCGCCGCACGGGAGGCACATCGGCAATGGTGGAGACTTCCGGGTGTTGCGAAAGCGGAGCTCTTGCACGAAGTCGCGCACAAGATCCGATCGAGAAAAAAGGCTATCGGGACGCTGTTGACGCAAGAGACCGGCAAGCCGCTGATCGAGTCGGTCGATTGCGTGCAGTGGGTGGCGGAGTGCTTCGACTATTACGCCGAGGTCGGACGTTCCGCGCTGGGACTGACGGTGCCGCCGGGTGCCGACCACCAGGTCAATTTCATTCGCAAGGAGCCCTATGGCGTCGTCGCTTGCATTGCGCCGTTCAATTTTCCGCTCCTGCTGATGGCCTGGAAGGTGGCGCCGGCGATCGCGGCGGGCAATACGGTCGTGTGCAAGCCGCCGCACCAGAACCCGCTCTCCGGCCTGCTGCTGGGCGAGGTCTATGACGGGCTGCCGCCCGGGGTCGTCAACATCATCACCGGCGCCGGCGATACCGGCGGCCTGATGCTGAGCCATCCCGGTATCGACATGATCGCCTTCACCGGCTCCACCGCGGTCGGCAAGCACATCGCCTCGGTGGCGGGATCGCAGCTCAAGAAGATCAATCTTGAGCTCGGCGGAATCGATCCGCTGCTCGTGTTCGAGGATGCCGATGTCGACGTGGCGGCGCGCGGCGCGGTATGGGCGCGGCTCCTGAACGCAGGGCAAGTATGCACCTCGTCGAAGCGCATCTACGTGGTCGAGCCGATCGCCGAGGAATTCACCAAGCGCGTGGTCGAGCACGTGAAGACGCTGAATGTCGGCAATCCCATGGATGCAAAAACGGACATGGGTCCGCTGATTTCGGCCGACGCCGTCGACAAGCTGGAGAAGCAACTCGCGACCGTGCTCTCCGAAGGGGGAAAGCTCCTTGCCGGCGGCAAGCGCTTTCAGCCGAGCGGCCTCAAGGGCCATTTCTTCCAACCGACCGTCGTTTCAAACGTGCGTCACGGCGGCATCGCCACCACCGAGGAGCTCTTCGGCCCCGTGGTCTCGATCTTCTACGTCAAGGACGCGAACGAAGCGATCGAGAAGGCGAACGATTCCGAATACGGTCTCGGCGCCACGGTCTATACGAAGAGCTTGGAACTCGCGATGCGCGCCATGGAAAATATCAAGGCGGGCAGCTTCTGGATCAACGATCCGCTCGCCGACAACAACGCCGCGCCCTTCGGCGGCATGCGCCACAGCGGCATCGGACGCGAGCTCGGCACCGAAGGGCTGGACGCCTTCCGCGAGCCGAAGCACGTGCATCTCGACTACGTGCAGGAACGCAAGCCCGACTGGTTTCCCTACGCGAAGCGGACCATTCCAAGCTAATCGCGGTCCATCGTATCCGCCATGACCGGACGGCCTTTCATGCCGCCGCGGTGGGACATCGGCACCGTTTGCATATCGGATTTGAGAAGCCTGCCGGCGAGGTCGAGGCATCGCTCGGCGAGCGCCGCAGTACCCTCGGCGAGCGCTTTGGACTCACGCACGATCCGCACGTTGTTTTCCATGTCCTCGTGCGACCAGCCGCGCGAATGGGCGACATAGGGGAATTGGGGGAAGAAGAAACCGAGCTCGGCGAAGAAGGAGAGCATCGAGCCGGCGACGCCCTGTACGTTGTCTTGCCCGCCGACGATGATGAAGCCGGCCACCTTGTTGCGGATCAATTGCTCCTCCTTGGAAGCGACGTCGACCTGTACGCAGTTCAGCCGCTCCACCATCTTGAAATAAAGCGAGGAGGCGGAACCCCAGCGGATGGGGGTCGCCACGATGACGGCATCGGCCCAATGCACGAGCGCCTCATAGACCTGATACATTTCGTCCTTCGGATCCATCTGGGTGATCGAGCAGGGCCAGGTGCAGGCGTGCAGGCTCTTCGAGAAATAGCCCTCGCACGTGCGGAACTTCAGCGCATTCAGCGTGATCAACCGGGTCTCCGCGCCCGCCTTCTTCGCGGCTTTGAGCGCATGCCCGAGCAGATGGTCAGAGCCGGAAAAACGCGGATTGGCCGCGTCCATGGCGGTGGTCGATATGCCGGCGAGGCGAAGCGGACCGGGCGCGCGCTCGGGCTTGCGGGCCAGCGGATGCGGCTCATGCGGCAGCTTGTTGCGCTTGGTGGGGTTGGCGACGTCGACGAGCACGCGCCCCTTCTCGACCTTCACCGGAAAAGCGGGAACGCAATCTTCCTCGTAGCCAGGCTCCCCCTTGCCGGTGACGCGGTGGAATTTCCAGTTGTGCCAAGGGCAAATGATGTAGTCGCCGTCGAGACGGCCTTCGCCGAGCGGCCCGCCGACGTGATTGCAGGCATGCGACACCGCGCCGAACTTCCCGTCCTTGAACGTGAGCGCGATCGGCGTGTTTTTCAATTTGACCGGGCGGCATGAATGCTTGGAAAGCTCTTCAACGGCGCCGACATTGATCCAGTCTGGTTCCCGGGCCATGACAGTTTTGCTCCCGCTTTGTCCGATCGCTACATCAGCTCGATAGCCGCTTCCGTGCCCGCCGCGAGCGGACGCGGGTTCACTTCTATCATGCCGTTTCTGAGCCGCACGGGGTAGGTCGCTAACTTTTCGGTGAAGGGCGGCGGGGCGCAGCCGTTTTTCAGCTGATACTGGTAGCCGTGCCAGGGGCAGGTCACCAGACCATCAATGATGCGGCCTTCGCCGATCGGCCCATTCTGGTGGGCGCAAAGATTGGTGAGCGCGCCGACCGTCTTGCCGTCGCGAAAGACGGCGATGCGCTCGCCGCCGGGCGCCGCCACGATGCGCGCGCCCTTGTCGGGAATCGATTGCGGCGGCCCCACCATGAGCCAGCCGTCGCTGGCGCCGGCCTTGCCGCGATCGATACCGCGTTCGCGCCAGCCGGCAAGTAGATGCAAGAGGGCGACGACGGACGCCGAAATGCCGAGTAATAGAGGAATGAAGAGGCCGCGATCGTCTTGCACCGCACCCAGCATCACGTGCAGCACCACGAGCCCATAGGCGACATAGATCGCCATGTGCAGCGCCTTCCAGGCCGGCGGGCCGAGGAAGTTCAGCCAATAGTCATGGCTCGTCGCCGCCATCAGCAGCAGGATGACGAGCGCGCTGAGGCCGAGCGTCTTGAACGGGAAGCCGATGAACTTGAGATAGTTCGGCCAGTCGAAGAATTCGTGCACCAGGTTCGGCAGCGCGTTCTGGATTGCGAACCATTCCGCCATCGACCAGGCATGAAATGCCGCGATGAAGAACGTCAGCACCCCGAAATGGCGGCGGTTGTAGAGCAGCGGAAGGAATTTCGGATTGAGGCGGGCGAGCGGCCCGATCGAGAGAATGATCGTCAGCATCAAGAATGCGCACGTACCGAAGGCACGAATGCGCAGATCAATCCATTCCGGCGCGTTCTTCGGCGGATGCAATTGCGCGCCGATATACATGAAACCGCTGATATAGGCAGCGACGCCGAGGAGGAGGATGGCGTCATAGATATATTTCGCGCGGTTCCACATTACCGCCTGGTATCCGCTGCTCATTGCTGGCTCTTCGTCAACGGAGCAGGCTCTGCGACAACCGGCGGCCGCAGGTAAAGCGCCATGGCGAAACCCAACGCCAGCGTCAACGCCAGGACCGGCCAGAGCATACGGTGGACCGATCGATGTTTCCGCGTCATCGATGGCTTCGGGATTTCAGCCAGCGGCGGAGTACCAACGGCCAGAGCAGGGCCGCGCCCGGCAGCAGAAGAATGCGCGCGCCCGGTGTCACGGATACGGGATGCGGAAACACCTGCGTGACACCGAAGAGCACGAAAGCCAAGCCGGTGGCGATACCGGCCGCGACATAGAGTGCGACGGCGAAAAGGAGAATGGCGGCCATGGAACTCATCCGATGTTTTTCCAGATCGAAGGGCCAAAGCCAGGCGCGTCCGAATTCTGCCCCACCCAGCTTGCGCTTACAATCGCAGCAGGCCGACAGACGTGGGCCGCCGATTGACCTCGCGGTCTGACCCGATAGCATCGATCCATCGAAACTGCGTCAAGCCGAATTCCAACAAGAGCCGCAACGGCACGACAGCACCATGGCCGCGCGCCAAAACGCTTCTGCGAAAAATCATCGTTGGCGACCATTTCGTGGCGTCGACCGACACGCGCTGAGCGAAGCCCGTTTGCAAGCCCATCATGCCCTGCAATGGCTCGGGCGGGCTGGGAGCGCCTATGTCCCACCGCAGCCCGACTACGGCCATACGAATTTGGGTTGGGACGATGCCCTCGACGGATTCACGACGCATCCGTTTCAAGACGGCGCGCGGCTGGGTCTGAAAGTTTCGCATCTCGCGCTTGTGTGGCAGGGAGGCGAAGGGGCGGCGCGCGACCAATCTTTCCCTCTCGACGGCCGCTCGGATGCGCAAGCACGCCAGTGGCTCGGCGCGCGACTCGGCACGCAAGGCCTTGACGCACGCACGCTCGATGCGGCCTTACCCTATGAGATACCTCCGCACGCCATAGCCCAAGGCGCCGCCTACGATACGGCTGGGCTGAAAGATGCCTTGGCCGAGCTTGCAGCCTGGTTCGCCAATGCCGATTGTTCCCTCGGCCGTGTCCATGGACAAATGACCGGGCGAAAGCTGGCGGCCTCGTCCGTGCGCTGCTGGCCGCATCACTTCGACCTCGCTACTTTGATTACGCTCTCGGCGCGGAAGCCCGAGCCCGGCTATGTCGGCGCCGGGCTTTCGCCGG
>Ga0207505_100006_pt1 | contig 62389 bp, 57 predicted proteins | sample NitcycUWRROWE17A_FD_188207 | JGI IMG/M metagenome (GOLD analysis project Ga0207505, IMG submission 188207) | Soil microbial communities from Arlington Agricultural Research Station in Wisconsin, USA - Nitrogen cycling UWRJ-ROWE17-A (SPAdes) | ecosystem: Environmental > Terrestrial > Soil >... | reverse complement strand
GCGCATCGAGCTCGTGCACCGGGCGGAGGATCGCATGATCTTCGCCCGCGGGGCGCTCGCCGCCGCCAAGTGGGGCAAGGGCAAGAAGCCCGGCCTCTACTCCATGCTTGACGTGCTTGGCCTCTCCGATGTCTGACGGCTCAAACCATGACTGAACGTCTCCTCGTCCTCGTCCGGCACGGCCAGAGCGAATGGAATCTGAAAAATATTTTCACCGGCTGGAAAGATGTCGATCTCACGCCCCAAGGCATCGCCGAAGCCAAGCAGGCCGGCGAGAAACTGAAGGCTCGCGGGATTAAATTTGACGTCGCCTTCACCTCCGCGCTCAAGCGCGCGCAGAAGACGCTCGACCTGGTACTCGTCGAGATGGGGGAGCGGAAAATCCCGATTTTCAAGGACCAAGCCTTGAACGAGCGCGACTATGGCGATCTCGTCGGCCTGAACAAGGACGATGCGCGCAAGAAATGGGGCGACGAGCAGGTGCTGAAATGGCGCCGCTCCTACGACATCGCGCCGCCCGGCGGCGAAAGCCTGAAGGACACGGTCGCGCGCGCGCTGCCTTATTTCGTGCAGGAAATCCTGCCGCGCGTCCTGCGCGGCGAGCGCACCCTCGTCTCCGCCCACGGCAATTCGCTCCGCGCGTTGGTGATGGTGCTCGAGCGGCTCTCGCCGCAAAGCATTCTGAAGCGCGAGCTCGCGACCGGCGTGCCGATTCTCTACCGGCTCAACGCCGACTCGACCGTTTCCGAAACCGTCGACCTCGCGGCATGAACGCGTTTGCCGCGGCGATCCTGACTTTTCTTGCCATGGCAGTTTTCGATTCGCCCGCCCACGCCGTCGATCGTCCGCCGCAATTCGTCGCCATCGCTTTTGACAACTGCACCGAGCTTGAGCGCTGGCAGGAACTTTCGGATTTGGCGGGCGAACTGAACAGGGACGGCGAGCGCATCCATTTCACCTTTTTCGTGAGCGGAATCAATTATCTCGCCAACGACAAGCGAAACCTCTACGAAGCTCCGCACCAGCGCCGCGGCGCCTCCAACATCAATTTCGGCGGCAGCGCCGAGGAGGTGGAAAAGCGCATCGCCTTCATCAACGACCTCTACGCGCGCGGGCATGAAATCGCTTCGCACGCGGTCGGCCACTTCGACGGCCGCGGCTGGTCCGCCGCCGATTGGCTAAAGGAATTCGCGAGTTATGCCGACCTCGTCGACAATGCCGGCCGCAACAACGGGTTTCCCGAGGCGGTCAAGCTCGCCTTCCCGGCTTCCGCGGTGATCGGTTTTCGCGCCCCTTATTTGTCGACGAGCCCGGGTCTTTATGCGGCGCTCCGCGAGCGCGGCTTTCGCTACGACACCAGCAGCACCAGCGAGGCCTCGCTCTGGCCGGAAAAAAAGGACGGCCTGTGGCGGTTCAATCTGGCGGATCTGAAGCTGCACCGCTCCAAGCGCCACACGCTTTCGATGGACTATAATTTTTTCATCGTGCAGGCGTTCGGCCTCGACAATTCGGCGACGCGCGCGCCGCACCGCGACGAAATGCTCGAGACCTATATCGATTATTTCAAGGCGAGTTATGCCGGCAATCGCGCGCCGATTCACATCGGGCATCACTTTTTCAATTATCACGGCGGCGCCTATAACGAGGCGCTGAAGGCCTTCGCCCGCGCCGTCTGCGGCTTGCCGGAAGTGCGCTGCACGACCTATGCCGGGCTCGCCGATTTCATGGACAAGCTCGATGCCGCGAGCCTCGACGCCTATCGCAAGGGCGACTTTGAGCACCGTGCCGCGCCGGAGATCGATATCTCGAACGCTTTTGCGCGATCGTCGAAGCCCTAGAGCATGATCCCGAAAATGCCTGCCCCGGACTTGATCCGGGGTGGGCACCGGTTTTCGGAAAAGATCATGCTCCCGTAAAGCCTCAGGCCGCGACCTGCGCCGCTTCCCAGCCGAGCATCGCGCGTTTGCGCGTCAAGCCCCAGTGATAGCCGGTTAGATTTCCGCTTTTCCCCACTACGCGATGGCAAGGCACCACGAACGACACCGGGTTCTTCCCAACCGCCGCCCCGACGGCGCGTGCCCCCTTGGGATTGCCGAGCTTCTTCGCGATATCGGAATAGGTCGCCGCCTTGCCCATCGGGATCGACAGCAGCGTCTCCCACACGCGGATTTCAAAATCGGTTCCGATCAGCACGACGCGAAGCGGCGTGTTGGGCCGCCACAGTTTTGAATCGAAAATGCGCTGCGCATGAACCACCGTGCGCGCGCTGTCTTCGGCATAGCGCGCATTGGGCCAACGCCCGCGCATGTCCGCGAGCGCCGCCTGCTCGCCGCCCTGGTCGGCAAAGGCGAGGCCGCACAGGCCCCGCTCGGTCACCATCACCAGCGCGGAGCCGAACGGCGAGGGATGAAACCCGTAGTAGACCGTCAGCCCTTCGCCGCCCGTCTTCCATTCGCCGGGCGACATCGCCTCGTGCACCACGAAGAGGTCATGCAATCGGCCCGGGCCGGACAGCCCGACTTCGTAGGATGCCTCCAGGATATTCGGGCTCTCGCGCAGCACGCGCCGCGCGTAATCGAGCGTCACCGATTGCAGGAACGCCTTCGGCGACAGGCCGCACCAGCGGCGGAAGAGCTCCGTGAGCGTGCGGGCGTCGATGCCGACCGCGCGCGCGACTGTTTCGACTTCCGGCTGGTCGCGGAAATGCTCGGTGACATAGGCAATCGCGCGTTGCACGATTTCGTAGTCGCTGGCGGCGCCACCGAATTCCACCGGGGCTAGTTTCACAGGGGTCAATCTTTCAACGGCGAGCATGGGTCATCTCCATGCTCGCAAGATAAGGCCGGCCACTGCTAAAACCACCCGATTTCGCGGGTCCCTTCAGCGTTTGGCCGCGGCGAGTGCGGCATCCAGGCGTTTGGCGAGTTCATCCTTGTAGAGCGGCGGCAGGAAAGCGCCCACGATGAGAAATATGCCGCGCGAAATGAGCGCCACCCGGGTCACGCCATAGAGCTCGTCTTCGGTCTTCTCTAACCGCACCCAACGCGGGTTGAACGCGGTTTCGCGCGCCGCTCCCTTGGCCGACACCTGCCGGACCGACAGGAGGTTCGGGGTCATGCGGATATCCTCGTAGGCGCGCGCGTCGCGGTAATTGAGGCGGAAGGCGAGCCAAACCAGCGCCACGTCCAAACCGAAGAACCCGAACACGGGCCAGGCGCCGATCATCAGGAACGAGACGCCGACGGCAAAGCTGACGGTGGCGAGCGCGCTCATGACGATCGCAAAACCGGCGGGGCTCAGCGAGCGGTGCGGCGAAAGCCGCGCTTCGAACAAAACCGCTTCGTGAAACGGGTTGCTTTCCTGCATCGACGCTCATTATACGGGAAAGATGCCGGCAAGAAAAAAGCAAAATCGCGGAATACGGCCCGCGCCGGCCAAAAAGCCGGGCCGGAGCCGCTCCCCGCGCGCTTGGACGGCGGCCGAAATCGAGGAGGCTTTCACGCGGTTCGCGCGGGCCAATCCCGAGCCGAAGGGCGAGCTTGCCCACGTCGACCCTTACACCCTGCTGGTGGCGGTGGTGCTCTCGGCGCAAGCGACCGATGCCGGCGTCAACAAGGCGACGCCCGCCCTGTTTGCCGCCGCCCGCACGCCGGAAAAAATGGTGGCGCTCGGCGAGGAGAAGCTGCGCGACTACATCAAGACGATCGGGCTCTATCGCGGCAAAGCGAAAAACATCATCGCGCTGTCGAAAAAGATCGTCGCCGAACATGGCGGAAAAGTTCCGGGCATTCGCGAGGCCTTGGAGAGCCTGCCCGGCGTCGGCCGCAAGACCGCGAACGTCGTGCTCAATATCGCCTTTGGCGAGCCGACGATCGCGGTCGACACGCATCTCTTTCGCGTCGCCAACCGCACGGGGCTCGCGCCCGGCAAGAATCCGCTGGAGGTGGAGCTGGGCCTGTTAGAGCGCGTGCCAGACCGCTTCAAGCGCCACGCGCACCATTGGCTCATCCTGCACGGACGCTATGTGTGCAAGGCGCGGGCGCCCGAATGCCCGCGCTGCCTGATCAACGATCTCTGCCGCTGGCCGGAAAAGACAGTTTAGTCGGCGGTCCGCGCGGCAAGCTTGGGCCGCGCGAGGTTTTCCCGCGAAATCTTCTTGTGCATACGAACCATGAAGGCGGTGGCGAATACCGGCGTGATCAAATTGAGGATGGGAATGATCACGATGGCCGCGATCACGAGCCCGGCCAGAAAAACGCGCAGCGCATTGGCGCGGCGTAACGCTCGCGCCTCGTCGATGGATCGAAACCGCATCGCGGCAAGCTCGAAATATTCGCGGCCGAGCAGGTAGCCGTTGGCAAAAAAGAAAACGGCGATGTTCACGCCCGGCAGAATCAGGAGAACGAGTGCGATCAGGTTCACGGCCAGCACCAGGCCGAAGAAGCGGAGCGACAGCAAAGCCGAAGTCGTGACCGGCAGCGCCTTGCCGACGGAGTCGGCGGGATAATTTCTGCGCTCGACCTGTTCGGCGATGTCGTCGAGAAAGAGCGCCGCCACGAGCGACGTGATCGGCGGCATCAGGTAAATCGCCCCCGCGATGATTCCCAAAGCGGTGAAGATCGCGAGCGCCATGTCGAACGGATAGGGAAGCGCGACGAGGTGAGTGATCGCCCCTTGCAAGATCATGCCGAGAACGATCAACAGGAGGAAAGCGAGCCCGATCGATTTCAGGAGAATTCGGCGCAAAGGCGGCGAGAAGGTTTCGCCGAACGCTTGGATGGCCGTTTCGATCATGGTGGGGTCCGGATTTCGTCGGGGCAGACACCTAAACGGCGAACGACGGCCATGCAAGCTCGATCGTGGGCCGAACCCAAAGTTCGTATGAGAACGTGCCGCGAAGTCTTACGAACTTCGGAATCGGGACACTAGCGGCGTTCAAGTCTGTCGCGCAGCGTCCGATGCGTGGTATTCAATCTGCCTAATCGCTGATCATGCCCCGAACCTTCACCCGTAGAGACGTTCTGACCGCAGCCGCGGCGCTGGCGGCCGCCCCCGTTCTTCCGGCGATGGCGGCATCGGGCGATTACGATATCGCGATCGTTGGAGCGGGTGCGGCCGGCATCGCCGCCGGCCGCCGGATCGCGCAGGCGGGCAAGAGCTACGTCATTCTGGAGGCGGGCAATCGCCCCGGCGGCCGCATCGCGAGCGCAAGCCTGCCTTCCGGCACGGTCTACGACCGCGGCGCCAATCGCTTCTCCGCGCCCGCGCGCAATCCCCTGGTCGCGATCGCCCGTGTCGAGCGGTTGAAGCTTTACGAGCCTTCGCCCGGGCGGCGGCTTTATGTCGGCGCGCGCGAGGCGCGCGACGGCGAATATGACGATTTCACCGCTTCGCTCAGGCGGGCGAACCGGACGATCGCGGCGGTGGCGGAACTCGGCCGCGACATCGCGGCGGCGCGCGCGCTGCCTGAGCTTGGCGATTGGCTGGGAACCGTCGCCTTCGTGCTCGGTCCGCTCACTTGCGCGAAGGATCTCGAGGACGTCTCCACGGTCGACCTGGCGCGCGCCGAGGACCGCCCGGACGACGTGATGCTGCGGGAAGGAACGGCCGCGCTCCTGGCCGCCGCGGGAAAATCTCTTGCCATCGAGTTCAACACCGCCGTGCAGCGCCTCGACATGGGCGGCCGCGGCCGCATCGAGCTCGGCACGGCCCGCGGCAACCTCACGGCCCGCACGGTGATCGTCACCGCTTCGACCAATGTGCTTGGCTCCGATCGCCTGCGGTTTTCCCCCTCGCTTCCGGCCCCGGTGGCGGCGGCCGTGGCGCGCCTTTCGCTCGGCACTTACGAGCGGGCGGTATTCGAATTGCCCGGCAACCCTTTCCGCTTCGGCGCCGACGAGCGGATCATCTTCAAGACCGACAACGCCAAGACGATCATGCTGCACACCCGCGTCGGCGGCAGCGATCTCGTCTATGCCGATCTCGCCGGCCGCTTCGGCCGCGAATTGGCGAATGCGGGCGAGGCGGCGGTGGCGGGCTTCATCGCCGATGAGTTTGCTGCGCGTTTCGGCGGTGGGACAAGGCAAGCGCTCGGCAAGATCGAACTCACCCGCTGGAGCAAGGAGCCGTGGGTGCAGGGCGGCATTTCCGCGGCGGCGCCCGGCGCGGCGGCAAGCCGGCGCACGCTGATGCAGCCGATCTACGATCGCGTGTTTCTCGCGGGCGAAGCGGCGCATGAGACGCTGTGGGGCACGGTCGCGGGGGCGGCGCTTTCCGGCGAACGGGCGGCGGACGCCGCACTTCGCTATCTCGGGCCGAGCGCTGCCCAAGAGCCGCAGCCGCCGAAGCCGGGTAAGCGAAGGTAGAGCGGCAAAGCGTCACGAGCGGAGCAAGCGAAATGGCTGCCAAGACCCTGATCGCCTGGTCGAGCGGCAAGGACAGCGCCTGGGCGCTGCACGAGGCGCGGCGAAGCGGCGAGCACGAAATCGTCGGGGCGCTGACCACCGTGACCGAGACCTTCGGCCGCGTGTCGATGCACGGCGTGCGCGCGGAACTGCTCAGCGCGCAACTCGATGCTATCGGCATTCCGCCGATAATCGTGCCGATCCCCTTTCCCTGCCCGAACGAGATCTACGAGGCGCGCATGGCGGTGGCGCTTTCGCAAGCGAAGGCCGAAGGCGTCACCGAGGTGATCTTCGGCGATCTCTTTCTCGAAGACGTGCGCGCCTATCGCGAGGCGAAAATGGCCGGGACGGGCGTGGCGCCGGTATTTCCGCTGTGGGGACGGCCGACCGATGCGCTCGCGCGCGCCATGATCGACGGCGGGCTGAAGGCGCAGTTGGTCTGCGTCGATCTCAAGGCGATGCCGAAGCCCTTCGCCGGGCGGAAGTTCGACGCGGCCCTCCTCGCTGACCTTCCCGCCGGCGTCGATCCGTGCGGTGAGCGCGGCGAGTTTCACACCTGCGTTCTCGCCGGACCGATGTTCAGGCGCGCCATTGCGGCGAATGTCGGCGATGTCGTGGAGCGCGACGGCTTTGCCTTCGCCGATCTGGTTGCAAGCCGCTGAGCGCGCACCCGCTTTAAGCGCGCAGCACCGCTCCCGTCCGCTTCTGGACTTCCTCGACGATCTTGCCGGCCACCGCGTCGATCTCGGCGTCGGTCAGCGTCTTTTCGCGCGGCTGCAAGGTCACCGCGATCGCGATCGATTTCTTGCCGGCCTCGATTTCCTTGCCTTCATACAGGTCGAAGACGTCGACCGAAGTCACGAGGTTCTTGTCGACGTTCTTCGCCGCATAGATGATTTCGGCGGCCGCCACCGCGCGGTCGACGACGAAGGCGAAGTCGCGCAGAACCGGCTGGAGCGGCGAAAGCGCGAGCGCCGGTTTCGCCTTGCTCGCCTTCGCCTTCGCCGCCGGAATCCGGTCGAGGATGACCTCCGAAACCGCAAGCGGGCCTTCGATGTCGAGCGCCTCCAGCGTGGCGAGATGCAATTCGCCGAAGACCGCGAGCACGAGCTTGGGTCCGAGTTGAATCGTTCCCGAACGCCCGGGATGAAGATAGGGCGGGCCGCCCGCGACGATCTGCAGCCTGTCGACGGCCACGCCGCAAGCGGCGAGGACCTCCAATGCGTCAGCCTTGGCGTCGAACACGTCGACGGTGCCCGCGGAGCCCGACCAGTGGCGTCCGCTGCGCGAAACTTTCGCGCTGCCGCGGCGGACGGCGGTGGCGGCAATCAGTTGATCCTGCGGCCGGTCGCCGGTGAATATCTGGCCGACCTCGAACAGCGCGATGTCGGGATAGCCGCGATCGGCGTTTCTCTGCGTGGCGAGCGCCAAACCCGGCACGAGGCTCGGGCGCATGTCGGAGAGATCGGCGGCAATGGGATTGGCGAGCGCGAGTGCGGGCTCGCCGCCGGCGAAAAGCTCGGCCTGTTTCTTCGAGATGAACGACCAGGTCACCGCTTCCACGAGCCCACTCGCGGCGAGCGCGCGTTTGGCGGCGCGGGTGCGCCTTTGCAAGCTGGTGAGCACGGGACGCCGGGCGTTCGCGCCGCGCTCGAACGGCGTCGGCGGCACGCGCTCGAGGCCGAGAATGCGCACGATCTCCTCGACGAGATCGGCCTTGCCTTCGACGTCGCCGCGCCAGCTCGGCGCCGCCACCTTCACGGTGTCGCCCGAGCCCGCCACGATGAATCCGAGCGCGCTCAAGACGCGCTTGATCTCCCCCACCTTGGTCTCGAGCCCGGCGAGCCGGCGCGCCTCAGAGAGCGGAAAATCGATCACCCGCCCGCCCTCGGGGATCGTACCCGCGAGCACGATCTCGGAAGGCTTGCCGCCGCAGAGTTCCAGCACGAGCCGGGTGGCAAGCTCCAGCCCCGGCACGGTAAAGGCGGGATCGACCCCGCGCTCGAAACGGAAGCGCGCATCGGAAGCGATCCCCAGCTTGCGCCCGGTCTGCGCGATATTGGCCGCATTCCACAGCGCCGACTCGATCAAGACGTCGGTGGTCGCCTCCGAGCAGCCGCTCGCTTCGCCGCCCATAATGCCGGCGAGCGATTCGACGCCGGCCGCATCGGCGATCACGCACATATCAGCGTCGAACTCATACGTACGGCCGTCGAGCGCGAGCAACGTCTCGCCCTTCTTCGCGCGCCGCACCACAAGCCCGCCCTTGACCTTCGCCGCGTCGAACACGTGCAGCGGCCGCGCGCGGTCGATGGTGACGAGGTTGGTGATGTCGACGAGCGTGTTGATCGGCCGGAGCCCGATCGCGCGGAGCCGCCGCTGCAGCCATTCGGGCGAGGGGCCGTTCTTGACGCCGCGCACGAGGCGAAGCGCGAAAGCCGGACAGAGCGAGGGCTCTTCGATTTTCACCGCCACGGGGCAGGGGAATTCGCCCTTGATCGGCTTGACCGCGGCCTCCTTCAGCTTGCCGAGCTGGGCCGCGGCGAGATCGCGGGCGATGCCGTGAACGCCGAGACAATCGGCGCGGTTCGGCGTCACCGCGACGTCGAGCACCGGATCGTCGAGCCCGATGACGGGGGCGAACGGTTTGCCGAGGGGCGCATTGGCGGGAAGCTCGATGATGCCCTGATGGTCGTCGGAGATTTCCATTTCGCGCGCGGAGAGGAGCATGCCGCGGCTCTCGACCCCGCGGATCGAGCCGACCTTCAGATCGAGGCCGGTGCCGGGGATGTGGGTGCCCGGCCGCGCGAACACCGCCATCATGCCGGCATGCGCGTTCGGCGCGCCGCACACGACCTGCACCGGCGCGCCGTCGCCGGTCTCGACCATGCAGACTTTCAGCTTGTCGGCGTTGGGATGCTTCTCGGCGGAGATGACGCGGGCGACCGTGAACGGCGCCAGCTCCTTCGCCTTGTCCTCGACGTGCTCGACCTCGAGGCCGATCATGGTGAGCTTGTCGACGATCTCGCCGAGCGAAGCGTCGGTGTCGAGATGCTCCTTCAGCCAGGAAAGGGTGAGTTTCATTCGCTCAATCCCCCCGCGAGCGTCGGGAAATCGAGCGGCCGGAAGCCGTAGTGCTTGAGCCAGCGCACGTCCGCCTCAAAGAACGGACGCAGATCCGGCATGCCGTATTTCAGCATCGCGATGCGGTCGATCCCCATGCCCCAGGCGAAGCCCTGAACCTCGTTCGGGTCGAGCTTGCAGTTCCGGAGCACGTTGGGGTGCACCATGCCGCAGCCGAGAATTTCCAGCCAATCGTTGCCCTCGCCGAAGCGGATCTCGCCGCCGCGCCGGTCGCATTGGATGTCGACCTCGAGCGAAGGCTCGGTGAAGGGGAAGAAGGACGGCCGAAAGCGCATCTTCACCGATTGCACCTCGAAGAACGCCTTGCAGAATTCCTCCAAAATCCACTTCAGGTGGCCGAGGTGCGAGCTCCTGTCGATGACCAGGCCCTCGACCTGGTGGAACATCGGCGTGTGGGTCTGGTCGGAATCGCAGCGATAGGTGCGGCCGGGCGTAATCACCCGGATCGGCGGTTTCACGCTCTCCATGGTGCGGATTTGCACCGGCGAGGTGTGGGTGCGGAGCAGCCTCCGCTCGCCGTCGGGCTTGGGCGGAAAGAAGAACGTGTCGTGCATGTCGCGCGCGGGATGGTCGGCCGGAAAATTCAGCGCGGTGAAGTTGTAGAAGTCGGTTTCGATGTCCGGCCCTTCGGCGATGGAAAACCCCATGTCGGCGAAGATCGCCGTGATCTCGTCGATGACCTGGCTCACCGGATGGATGCGCCCGCACTCGAGCGGGCTTTCGCGCACGGGAAGCGTCACGTCGACCTTATCGGCGGCGAGCCGCTCGGCGATCGCCGCGCGCTTCAACGCATCGCGCCTCTCGGCGATCGCCTCGCTCACCCGATCGCGCAGGCCGTTGATGCGCGGGCCCTGTTGCTTGCGCTCCTCCGGCGTCATCGTGCCGAGCGTTTTCAGGAGTTCGGAGATCGACCCCTTCTTGCCGAGCGCGCCGACGCGGACGGCCTCGATCGCGGCATCGTTTTTGGCCGTGGCAATCGCCGCCAAGAGTTCGTCTTCGAGTTTTTTGAGATCGGGCATCGGGTCGCTGGGCGGTTGAGGGCGTTAAGGGATTTACACGAACGAACGCGGCGCGGCGCCGATCATCGGCGCCCCGCGAAATTTGGCCTCGGAAGGAAGATGCCGGCTCAGTTGAGCGCGGCGCGGGCCTGATCGACGAGCGCCTTGAAGGTTGCCGGCTCTCTCACCGCGAGATCGGCGAGCACCTTGCGGTCGACCTCGACCCCGGCCCTGCCGAGGCCGTTGATAAATCGGCCGTAGGTGAGCCCTTGCTCGCGCGCCGCCGCGTTGATGCGTTGGATCCACAGCGCGCGGAACGAGCGCTTGCGGTTCTTGCGGTCGCGATAGGCGTATTGGTTCGCCTTCTCGACCGCTTGCTTGGCGATGCGGATCGTGTTCTTGCGCCGGCCGTAATAGCCCTTGGCGGCCTTGAATGTTTTCTTGTGCTTGGCGTGGGACGTAACGCCCCGTTTCACGCGGGCCATGATGATCTCTCCTAAGAATCAGTTTTCAGCCGTAGGGCATGAAGATCTTGCGGACGTGCCGCGCGTCGACCTCGTTCATCACGGTGGTGCCGCGCTGCTGGCGAATCTGCTTCTTCGTCCGCTTGATCATCCCGTGCCGCTTGTTGGCCTGGGGAGCGATCACCTTGCCGGTCGCGGAGAGCTTGAATCGCTTCTTCGCGCCGGATTTGGTCTTCAGTTTGGGCATTTGGCTCGTCTCCGTGGATGGGGCGCCGCGGAAAACCCCAGCGCCTCGACCCCTGATTGGTTCGATTGAGCTTCATGAGCCGCCACGGCAGCCCTTTGGCCGGGCAGCTCGAAGGCCGCTTCGATACTAGACGCGGCTCTTATTGGCAACCCGAGATACTTAGCGCGGTGCCAGAATCATCACGATTTGCCGGCCTTCGGACATCGGCTCGGCCTCGACCTTGGCGATCGGGCCGGTGTCCTCGCGCACGCGCTGCAAGAGCTTGTAGCCGAGCTCCTGGTGCGCCATTTCGCGGCCGCGGAAGCGAAGGGTGACCTTCACCTTGTCGCCTTCCTCGAAGAAGCGCTTCATCGAGCGCATCTTTACTTCGTAATCGTGCTTGTCGATGCCGGGGCGGAGCTTTATTTCCTTGACCTCGACCGTCTTTTGCTTCTTGCGCGCCTCGGCGGCTTTCTTCTGCGCCTGATACTTGAACTTGCCATAGTCGAGGATTTTGCAAACGGGGGGGCTGACGTTGGGAGAAATCTCGACCAGGTCGAGACCGGATTCGCGGGCGAGAGCGATGGCATCATTGATCGGGGTTATGCCTCGGTTCGTTCCATCCTTGTCGATCAGCTGAACCTCGCGAACGCGGATATCTTCGTTGGTGCGCGGCCCGTCCTTCTGGACCGGCGCGGCGGCTCTCATGGGGCGACGAATGGCAGTGTGCTCCTCTCCTGTTGACACGGCGCTTCGCGAGAAGATCGATACGCGAAGCAGAGCGGGAGGATTGAAAGAATTGCGGTTGAAGTCAATGGATATCGGATATGGCTGAGGAAACGCTGTCGCGGATGGGCGTTGGAACGGGCGCGGCTGCCCGCGAGATCGCCATACGCGCGCGGGCCGGAAGGCCGCCCGGCATTTTCTGGATTGGCGGTTTCAAATCCGACATGCGCGGCACCAAGGCGGAGGCGCTCGCGGCGCACGCGGCGCAAACGGGCCAGGCCTATGTCCGCTTCGACTATTCGGGCCACGGCGAATCCGGCGGCCCGTTCGAAGCGGGAACGATATCGCGTTGGCTCGAGGAAGCGCTCGCCGTGTTTGAACGCGCCGCGAAATTATCGGGATCGCTGGGGCCGCAAGTCGTGGTTGGCTCCTCCATGGGCGGGTGGATCGCGCTTCTGCTCGCACGCACGCTGGCGGCCAAAGGCAAAGACGGTGCGGCGAAACTGGCCGGCCTCGTCCTGATCGCGCCGGCGCCCGATTTCACGGAAAGCTTGATGTGGGCGCAAATGTCGCCGGAAGTCCGCCGCGAGATCGAGGAAAAAGGCGCTTGGCTCCGTCCCTCCGCGTACGGCGACGGGCCTTATCCGATCACGCGCGCGTTGATCGAAGACGGGCGAAAACATCTCCTGCTCGATCGCCCGATCGAGATCGGCTGTCCCGTGCGCATCCTGCAAGGCGTCCTCGACCCGGACGTTCCATGGCGGCACGCGCTGAAGCTCGTCTCGTGTCTCGCCCAGGACGACGTCGTGCTCACGCTCGTCAAGGACGGCGATCACCGGCTGTCGCGGCCGGAGGACATCGAGCGCTTGCTCCGCGTCGTTGACGAGTTATCGGGCGAGGCCTAGTTCGCCCGCGGCCTCCCACTCCTCGATCACCGCAGCGTCCTTTTCGCGCGCGCGATGCGCGGCCGCGGTCTTCGCAAAAACCCCGGGGTCGGCGAGCCGCGACAGCGCCCAAACCGCGGCTCCCCGCACCAGCGGCGAAGGGTCATCGAGCCGCTGTTCGGCGGCGGGGACGAGCGCCGGATCGCCGCTATTTCCGATTGCGATCATGACGTTGCGCACGAATCGGTCCCGCCCGGTGCGCTTGACCGGGCTCTTCGAGAAGCGCGCGCGGAAGGCCGCCTCGTCGAGTTGCGCAAGCTCGGCGAGCGCGGGCGCGCGGTTCTCCGCCCGGGCCGCGAGCCGCATTTCGCGCCCCGCCTGCGCGAACTTGTTCCACGGGCAGACCGCCAGGCAATCGTCGCAGCCATAGATGCGGTTGCCCATTTTCGCGCGCAGTTCGCGCGGGATCGCGCCCTTGTGCTCGATCGTGAGATACGAAATGCAGCGCCGCGCATCGAGCTGGTAAGGCGCGGGAAAAGCCGCGGTCGGGCAAATGTCGAGACAGGCGCGGCAGTTGCCGCAGTGATCGGACTCCGCTTCGTCGCTCGGCAACTCGATGGTGGTGAAAATCGCGCCGAGGAAGAGCCAAGAGCCGAATTCGCGCGAAACGAGATTGGTGTGCTTGCCTTGCCAGCCGAGGCCGGCGGCGGCGGCGAGCGGCTTTTCCATCACCGGCGCGGTATCGACGAATACCTTGATCTCGCCGCCGCCCTCGCGGACGAGCCACTGCCCGATACGCTTGAGTTTGCCCTTGATCAATTCGTGATAGTCGTCGCCGCGCGCATAGACGGAGATTGCCCCGCACCCTCGCTGCGCCAGCAGTTCGAGCGGGTCTTCGTCGGGGCCGTAATTGAGGCCGAGCACGATCACGCTTCTGGCTTGCGGCCAAAGTGCGTTGGGATCGGCGCGGCGCTCTCGCGTGCGCGCGAGCCAGTCCATGTCGCCGTGCGCGCCTTCGGCGATCCAATCTTCGAAATGGCGGCCCGCATCGCCGATCGCCTGGGGCTTTGTCACGCCGAAAGCGTCGAATCCTTCCGCCCGCGCTTCAGCGCGCAACGCCGCCTTCAACGCTTCGGCATTCAAAAGTCGAGATCGGCGTAACTCGGCGCCGCCGGCAGCCCCGCCACGGTCTCGGCGAGAAGCGGCCGAAAGCTCGGGCGCGATTTCACCCGCGCGTACCAGTTCTTGGCGGTCTCGTCTTCGCTCCACGGCACGTCACCCAGATAATCGACCGAAGACAGATGCGCGGCGGCGGCAAGATCGGCGTAAGTGAGCTTGTCGCCGGCGAGCCAATTCCGCGCCTTCATCAGCCAGCCGGTATATTTCAAATGATAGCGGATATTGGACCGCGCCGCATGGATGGCCGCCGAATCGGGCGGGCCCCCGCCCAGGGCCTCCGGCAAGCGGCGCTTCAAAATCTTTTCCCGCACCAGCGGCTCGCTCACTTCGGCGAAGAACTTTTCATGAAACCACACCATCAGCCGGCGCGCCTCGGCGCGGCTCCTGGCGTCGACGGGCATCAGCCGGCTCGCCGCCGTCTCCCCGTGGGTCTCGTCGATATATTCGGCGATGACGAGGGCGCCGCAGGCCGCAAAATCGTTATCGACCAGCACCGGCGTGGTCCCCGCCGGATTGAGCTCGAGGAATTTTGATCTGCGCTCCAGCGCATTCTCCTCGATCAAATCGACGTTGATCCCGTATTCGCCGAGAACGAGGCGGACGAAGCGCGAATGCGGGCAGAAGGGGTGATGAAAAAGCTGCATGGCTCGAAAAACCGACGGGATCAATGACCTTGCCCAGGAAGAGGGCAATCATGTGGGCTGCGCTTAAAAGCTCGATTCCGGATACCTCTTCCTATTGATCCGCGTCCCGCCCTCTGGAACAAGGCATTTTAGACGGGCGCGCGATTCGCGCGCTTCTTCATGAGCGGGAAATTGGATGGCCGCCGATATTTGCACCCAAGGGCTGGATGTGGGCTTCGTGGAACTCGGCTACGCCAAAGTGGCCGTGCTCGGCGTGGTGCAAGGTATCACCGAACTCCTGCCGATATCATCCACGGCGCACATGCGGATCGTGCCCGCGCTGCTTGGCTGGCGCGATCCGGGGTCCGCGTTCTCGGCGGCGATGCAATTGGCGGCGCTCGCCGCCGTCGTCAGTTACTTCTGGAGCGACGTGCGCACAGTGACCATCGGCTCGCTCGCGGCAGTCGCGCGCTTCGATTTCCGCGATTGGAATTTCCGCTTCGCGCTCGGGATCGTGCTCGGCACGGTCCCGATCGTTTTCTTCGGCATATTGCTCTCGCCCGTGCTCAATGCGTGCAATTCCCCCTTGCGCGGCCTCGTCGTGATCGGTCTGGCTAGTCTCGTGATGTCGGGCCTGCTCGCGCTTGCCGAGCGCTACACCAACCACCTGCGCACGATGGATCACGTCATGCTCAAGGACGCGTTAATCGTCGGTCTTGCCCAGGCCGGCGCGCTCATTCCGGGCGTATCGCGTTCGGGTTCTACGCTCACCGCCGCCCTTTTTCTCAATCTGAATCGCGAGGAGGCGGCGCGTTATTCATTCTTGCTCGGCGTACCGGCGATCGCGCTTGCCGGAATCAAGGAACTTTACGAGTTGCACAAGGCCAGTCTCGACCTGCACGGATGGTCGATCTTGATCGTGGGTCTCATCGTCGCGTCGATTTCCGCCTTCGTTGCGATTTGGGGATTGCTGCGGATATTGGAAAATTTTTCCGCCTGGCCGTTCGTGATCTATCGCGCCTTTATCGGCATCGTCCTGTTGGTGGGCGTCGCCCTCGGCTGGCTCGCGTAAATTCAAGTCGCGGCGCGCGAGAACTGGCCCGCTTTGCGGAACCGCCACAGATAGGTCGGGAGCACGGCCTCCAGCGAAGTCGGCACAATCCCAAGTCCGTTCAGCGTGCGGTTTTCGCGTTCCGCCGCCTTGGAGACGACATTGTCGCGCTCCAGCAGACGAACCTGATCGCGGGTGAGCGGCGGTTTGGACAATAACTCCAAAAAGAACGCCTGCAGCCGCGCGAGCGCGAAGGGAAGCGGTACGAGAAACCGCTCGCGACCGATCTCGCGAAGCATGAGCTCCAACAGCTCGCGGAACGTTTTCACCTCCGGCCCGCCGAGTTCATAGATGGTGGATGGACGCGCGCGATCCTTGACGGCGGCGACGATAGCGGCCGCGACGTCGCCGACGAAGACCGGCTGAAAACGCGTCTTGCCGCCGCCGATCAAAGGCAGCGCCGGCAGCCATCGCGCCATCTCGGCAAAACGATTGAAGAAGTCGTCTTCCGGGCCGAACACGATGGAAGGTCGCATGACCACGGCCGCGGGCACGGCGGACAAGGCCGCCTTCTCGCCTGCCGCCTTGCTGCGCGCATACTGCGAGGGCGAACGCGTGTCCGCGCCGATCGCCGAAACATGCACGAGCTTTGCTCCAGCCTCGGCGGCGGCCTCGGCGACGACGGCGGCCCCTGCGGCCTGCACCGCCTCGAAGGTTTGCCGGCCGCTCTGGTGAAGAATGCCGACGAGATTGACGACAGCCTGCGAGCCTTCCGCGGCGCGCCCGACCGAATCCGGATAGCGAAGGTTTGCCTGCACGGCATGGATCTGGCCGACGCGGCCGAGCGGCTGCAGGTGAAATGCAAGATCGGGCCGGCGCACGGCCACGCGAATTCGCCATCCACGCTGGGCGAACGCCCGTACCACATGGCGGCCGATGAAGCCGGAACCTCCGTAAATCGTGACGAGCTGGTCGATCGGCGTTTCGGTCATGATGAATTTGGCGTGTTGCGGGGAGCGGCCCCGCGCGAGCGTTACGCGATGGCCGAGGCTGCGTCCAGCAAGGCCGGATCAATTGACAAGCGGGAAGGCCGCGCCCTACCTAGCGCACGGGCCCAGGTGGCGGAATTGGTAGACGCGCTGGTTTCAGGTACCAGTGGTGAAAGCCGTGGAGGTTCGAGTCCTCTCCTGGGCACCAGGTTCTAACCGCCAGTTTTTTAACCGCCATATGCCATGATCGCGCCATTCCATGAATCCGATTGATCTTCGATGACCACCCGCCTTCACCGCGGCGATCTTTCCGACCTGTCGGCTTACGGCGCCGTGGTTGCGATTGACACCGAAACGCTCGGGCTGAATCCGCATCGGGATCGCCTCTGCGTCGTCCAGCTTTCCCCCGGGGACGGCTCGGCCGACGTCGTGCAAATTCCGGCGGGAAAGGTCGCGAGCCCGAACCTCGTTCGGCTGTTGTCCGACCCGAAGCGATTGAAGCTTTTTCATTTCGCCCGTTTCGATCTCGCCGTCCTTCACAAAGCCTACGGCGTCATGGCAAGCCCGGTTTATTGCACCAAGATCGCCTCGAAATTGACGCGCACCTACACGGACAAGCACGGACTTAAGGATCTGGTTCGCGAACTTTTGGGGGTCGATCTTTCCAAACAGCAGCAGAGTTCCGACTGGGGCGCCGCGAATCTGACCGACGCCCAGCTCGCCTATGCCGCCGCCGACGTCCTGCATCTGCACGCGTTGAAGGAGCGGCTCGACCAGATGCTGGCCCGGGAAAATCGTACTTCGCTGGCGGAGGCCTGTTTCGGGTTCCTGCCGACACGGGTCGAGCTCGATCTCGGCGGCTGGGCGGAAGAGGACATCTTCGCGCATTGATTTTTGCTTGTGACTTGAAGCGCTTCGCGCCATCTTGGAAAACGGCCCCGATTGCCGCGGGCCTTAATTCGCCGGAAAGCCGCAATTGCCAGCCATGCCAGGTCCGGATGGGCGATCGCCGATGAGCCGAACCTCGACCGTGCATAACCTCGCCGAGGCGACCACCTTCGCCGAGGACGATCTCTCACTTCGCCGCAGCGTCGCCTTCGGCGCAGCGGTCCGCCACAGCCGGCGGGTGAGTGTCTTGCGCAGGGTATTGCCCGTTGCGGCGGGGATGGGGCTTGTTCTCATTATCCTGTGGACCTGGCTCGATCCCTTGCGGTTTGCCAGCGGCTTGCCGATCGAGCTCGGCCGCATTTCGATCTCGGGCACCAAGCTTACGATGGACGCACCCAAACTGAAGGGGTTCAGCCGCGACGGACGTCCCTATACGGTCACCGCGGAAGAGGCCGCGCAGGATCTGACGAAGCCGAACGTGATCGAGCTTTCCAAGATCGTCGGGCAATTCGATCTCGGCGGCCGCGGCAACATGGTTCTCAACGCCAAGTCGGGGATCTATGACGGCAAAACGGAGCAGATGAAGATTTTCGACGGGATCGATTTTCATTCGACCGAGGGTCATAGCGGTCAATTGAGCGAGGCTTTGGTCGAACCGCGCAAGGGCCACCTGGTATCGAATAGCCCGGTCGATCTGTTTTTCAACGAAGGGAGCTTGCGCGGAAATCGAATGGAAGTTTTCGATCAGGGCAAGGTCATCGTCTTCGATGGCGGCGTTACGATGGTTCTGCGGGTGAACCAGCGCTCGCCTAAGCCGTCGGACGCGGGAGCGACGCAATGACCCGATTCCGCGTCGCGTTTTTGAAATCCCTGCTGACGGCTGCCTTTTTCTCAGCCGGCTTGTCAGCCGCCGGCGCGCAAAACAATCCGGCGCCCGACCAGCAAGGCTCGACCATGCCGAATGCCTTGCAGGGCTTCGCGCGCAACCGCAACGAGCCGGTGAAGATCGACGCCAATCGGCTGGAAGTCCACGACAAGGACAAGCTCGCGATCTTCAGCGGCAACGTCTATGTCCAGCAGGGCGACACCAACATGCGCTGCCCGGAGCTGAAGGTTTTTTACGAAGGCGAAGTGAAGGGGGCGCCCAAGAATTCGAGCGGGACCGCGAGCGAAACCAAATCGCCGGCCGCGCCCGCCGTTCCCGCCGCTCCCGCCGCCAAGGCGTCGACGACCGAAAACAACGTACAGCAACGCATCCGGCGCCTCGAGGCGCTCGGTGGCGTAATCGTGATCAGCAAAGACCAGAAAGCCACCGGCGACCGCGCGGATTTCGACATCAAAGCGAACACCGTGACGCTTTTCGGAAACGTCGTGGTGACTCAAGGACCGAATGTGATGAAGGGCGACAAGCTGATCGTCGATCTGTCCACGAGTCGCGCACGCATGGAGGCGGGGACCAAAACAAGCCCCGGAAGGGTGCAGGGCCTATTCGTGCCCGGCTCCGTCAAGGAAAAGGACGCGGCGACAAAAAAGGACAAGTCGCCGAAGAGCCGACCCCAGCAAACACCGCCGCAATAGGCCTTTTGGGCCGCGGCGTAACCAACAATTTATCCCATCATTGCCATAGGGATTTGGAAGGACTATCTGGCGCCTGACCATGGGGCGCCGATCGGGGAGAAGGCGTGCTGAAAGTTCTTTCCTGGTTTCGTTCAAAACCGGCGCTCGGCGCCGAAGCCTCGCCGTTTGCAGACTCGTGGCGGCTCGATCAGGGCGTTCCTCCGCCGCGTCAGCGAAACGCACCGGCCGAGCCGCGCCAGCGGAGCGCTCCTGCGGAGCCGCGTCAGCAAAATGCCCCGGCGGAGCCGCGTCAGCGAGCCGCCCCTGCGGAGCCCAGAGCGAAACCGGAGGCGCGCTCCGTGCAGGAGATCCGGCGTCTTCTCGAGCGGAGCAACGTCGTCGAGCCTGCCCTCGCGCCCGCGCCTTCCCGGCCGCGGCCGAAAGTTGCCGCCCGCCGTTCCGTCGCAAGAGCGGGCGTGCTTGCCGCCAGTAATCTCGAAAAGAGCTATGGCGGCCGGAAAGTCGTGAATGATGTGAGCGTGAATGTGGTGCGCGGCGAAGCCGTCGGATTGCTCGGGCCCAATGGCGCCGGCAAGACCACGGTTTTTTATATGATTATCGGACTCGTGGGCGCCGATGCGGGTCTCATCAATCTCGACGGCCACGACGTCACCAAGCTTCCCATGTATCGGCGCGCGCGCCTCGGAATCGGCTACCTTCCCCAGGAAGCCTCGATCTTCCGCGGATTGACCGTCGAGGACAATATCAGCGCGGTGTTGGAAATCGTCGAACCCGACCGCGACCGCCGACGCGAGCAGCTCGAATCGCTGCTTGACGAATTCAACCTGGCGCGTGTGCGTCGCAGTCCCGCGATCGCGCTGTCCGGCGGCGAGCGACGGCGCGTGGAAATTGCGCGCGCGCTGGCGACGCATCCCTCCTTCATGCTGCTCGACGAGCCTTTTGCCGGCATCGACCCGATCGCGGTCGGCGATATCCAAGAGCTGGTGCGGCATTTGAAAGAGCGCGGAATCGGCGTACTCATCACCGATCACAATGTGCGCGAAACGCTGGGTCTCGTGGACCGCGCCTATATCGTGCATTCGGGGACGATTCTGATGGAGGGCGGTCCCGACGAGATCGTCGAAAGCCGCGAAGTCCGCCGGCTTTATTTAGGTGAAGATTTCCGGCTGTAATCCCGCTAAATTTGCGCCGGATGAATCGTTAGGCTGATACGGAGCCGCCGAGGCGGCAAGCGGTGATGGCGCTATCGCAGAAACTCGAGCTTCGACAGAGCCAGGCGCTCGTGATGACGCCGCAGCTCATGCAGGCGATCAAGCTCCTGCAGCTTTCGAACCTTGATCTGGCGGCCTATGTCGAAGCCGAGCTCGAGCAGAATCCGCTTCTGGAGCGCATCGACGATCCCGAGAAAGCGCGCGCCGGCGAAGAAGCTGTCGCAAGCGCGGAACGCTCGGAGGCTGAACAAGGCTCGGCCGGAAGCGCTGAAGAGCGCTCGACCGAATCCCTCGACGCCGAGCAGGGCGAGCGCGGAAATCAGCTTGATGCCAGCTTTGACGATGGTCCCACCGAGGAGGGGGCCGAAGCGCCGCCTGCGCCGCGCGTGGAAGGACCCGGCTATTCGGAATGGGCGGGCGTCGGCGCCGGCGGCCGCGATGATGACGACTATAACTTGGAGGCCTTCGTTTCAGCCGAAGTTACGCTGGCCGATCATCTCTCCCGCCAGTTGATGCTCACGATCACCGAGCCCGTGCAGCGCATGATCGGCCAACACCTGATCGATCTCGTCGATGAAGCGGGATATCTGCGTGGCGATCTGCCGGCGGTCGCGGAAAAACTGGGTGCGCCGCTTGCGGAGATCGAAGCGGTGCTCGTGATTTTGCAAACCTTTGATCCCGTCGGCGTGTGCGCGCGCGACTTGGCCGAATGTCTCACCATCCAGCTCAGGGAGCGCAATCGTTACGATCCGGCAATGGCCGCATTGGTCGCCAACCTGGATTTATTGGCGAAACGCGACTTCGGCGTCTTGAAGCGCGTTACCGGCGTCGATGAAGAAGACCTGATCGACATGGTTGCCGAGGTTCGCCGCCTCAATCCCAAACCCGGGCTCGCCTTCGGCGGCGGGGTGGTGCAGCCGATCGTCCCCGACGTATTCGTGCGGCCCGCACCCGACGGCTCTTGGAACGTCGAGCTCAATGCCGATACGCTGCCGCGCGTGCTCGTCAACCAGAGCTATTATGCGAGCGTGTCGAAGACGGCAAAAAACGAAAAGGAAAAGAATTTCCTTGCCGAATGTTTTCAAACGGCGACGTGGCTGACCCGGTCCTTAGATCAGCGCGCCCGCACGATCTTGAAGGTCTCCACCGAGATCGTGCGCCAGCAAGACGCTTTTTTGGCGCACGGCGTACAGCATTTGCGGCCGCTGAATCTGCGCATCGTCGCCGACGCCATCGGCATGCACGAATCGACCGTGTCGCGCGTGACCGCGAATAAATACATGGCCACGCCGCGCGGAATTTTCGAATTGAAATATTTCTTTTCTTCCTCAATCGCCTCCGCCGATGGAGGCGAAGCGCATTCGGCCGAGGCGGTTCGTCACCGAATCAAGCAAATGATCGATGCCGAAAGTCCGGCCGACGTTCTTTCCGATGACACGATCGTTCAGCGCCTGAAGGGCGCCGGCATCGATATTGCAAGACGCACCATTGCAAAATATCGCGAAGCCATGAAAATTCCGTCCTCGGTGCAACGGCGCCGTGAAAAGCAATCGTCAAAACTCGCGGACTGATTCGTTCTTACGCTTTTTCCCGTAGACCCCATTGACCCCCTAGGGGTCGGTCCCTATGGTCCCGCGCCTTCGAAGGACCGACGCGCGGTGCGGGGCTCCAAAGCACCACGGATTAACAGACATGCCGCTCAGCGACTTGCTCGCGCCCAATGCGATCTTCCCTTCGTTGAAGGCGGGCAACAAGAAGCAAATGATCCAGCAGCTTTCCGCCGAGGGGGCGAAGCTCAGCGGATCGGACGAGCGCAAGATCTTCGAGATTCTGTTGCAACGAGAGCGGCTTGGCTCGACGGGAATCGGTCACGGAGTTGCGATTCCGCACGGCAAGCTCGCGAAGATAGAACGTATTTTCGGCCTGTTCGCGCGCCTCGAGAAACCGATCGATTTCGAGGCGCTCGATGGCGAGCCGGTCGATCTCGTATTTCTTCTGCTCGCGCCCGAAACGGCCGGCGCGGATCATCTCAAGGCTTTGGCCTTGATCGCCCGGCTGTTGCGCGATTCCAACATCGCCAAGAAGCTCAGAAATTCCCGCGATGCGAGTTCGCTCTACGCGATTCTGACGATGCCGCCGGCGACGAATGCGGCCTGAGACGGATTTTTGCGGCTTCCTCCAAAACCTCAGTGCACGCTGACCGTATCGAGCTCATGCTCGCGCGCGCTGGCGATGGCGGCTTCGCGGCTGTCGGTGAGCATGATGGGCGTTCCGTCCGCGGCGTGAAGCGCGAAAAATTGCATTCCGGGCGCCAGCTGCGGCGCCTGGGGGAATAACGTCTTCACGTCTTCGGAGCGAACCGGCTTCACGTAAGCGATCTCGCCGCCGCCGAGCACGGCGAACGCTTCCGGAGTGAGCTTCACTGCGATTTCGTGGTCGTTCTCGGTCATAATCTTGTCCTCCTACTTCTACTCCGCGCTCGAAGTTCAATCCCCTGCGGCGATGTCGACGCGCCGCACTGCTCGTACCGTTTCAGGCCGTTCGAGATCGATTGAAAGCAATCCATCCCGCAGCTCCGCGCCCGCCACCTGCATGCCGTCGGCCAACAGAAACGTGCGCTGGAACTGCCGTGCGGCGATGCCGCGATGGATAAACACCCGGCCCTGATTGGCTTCGTTTTGCCGGCCGCCAATCCTTAATTCGTTCTCCTCGACGGTAATTTCAAGCTCACCGCGAGAAAAACCTGCCACCGCAAGGGTGATTCTCAGCCGCTCCGGGCGGTCGCCGTCGCGCGCCAGACGTTCGATATTATAGGGCGGGTAGCCGTCGGCCGCTTTTGCGACCCGGTCGAGCGCCCGTTCGATTTCCTCGAAACCGAGAAGAAACGGGCTCGAAAGCGAAGGAATTCTGGACATGCAAAGCCCTCTCACGAAGCGACTTTGCGGAGCCCGCTTGTGGCGCCCCGGAGGAGAGACGGTCAGCCCCTCTTCAGGCGATTATATGGGCATGCTTTCGCCCTGCCGCAAGAACGCTCAGTGCGTGGCAAGGCGGGCGTTATCGGGCGGGAATCGCAAGCGCGGAATGGAAGGAAATTTGGTGGAGCCAGGGGGAGTCGAACCCCCGACCTCTTGAATGCCATTCAAGCGCTCTCCCAACTGAGCTATGGCCCCACTGCGGCCGCTGCGATTCGCGGCGGCTGAAACATGGTTCGTGATCGGCGTTAATTTTCCTCTTCTTTTTCCTCGATGCCTTCGCCAATCAAATCCGAGACATCGTTCGATTCTTCCTCATCTTGTTCGAGGAAGGTCGTGTCGTCTTCAGTGCCGCCGGCAATTTCGACCTCGTCCTCTTCGCCCTCGACGTCGGCCGGCGTTGCTTTGGCGGATCCCGCCTTGCTTTCAGCCTCGGCCGCTTCCTCGAGCGAGATCACTTCCGCGCCGGCCGGCGGCGCCGGCTCCGGCTCCTCGGCCACGACGGCTGCTGCTGCCGGCGCCGCTTTCGGGGCGGTCACGCGTGTGGGGACCGCGGTGACTTCGTAGACCGTGCCGCATTTCGGGCACAGGATCGGATCGCGCGCGAGGTCGTAGAACTTCGTTCCGCAGTTCCCACAGATGCGCTTAATACCAAGCTCGGGCTTCGCCACGGCCATCGCTCCTGTGCTGATTGAAAAAGGGGCCTCCATTGAACTGCGCTTCCCTGTCTGTCAAGGTCGAAAACCGGCTTTTCGCCTTCGTGACGGGCAGGCGGGACGCGTGCTAGAGCCCTTGCACCGAAGGCGAAATCCGATGCCGGTCGCCTCCATGAAGCCCTCCGTGACGGATAAGAGCCAAATTACCGCGCCGCTCATCGCTCATCGCTCGGCACCCATCAAAGGCCGGGCGCGCGTGCCCGGGGACAAATCGATTTCGCACCGGGCGCTATTGATCGGTCTGCTCACCGTCGGTGAAACCTCGATCGAGGGGCTGTTGGAAGGCGACGACGTGCTGGCGACGGCGCGCGCCTGCAAACAATTCGGCGCTGCCATCGAACGCAAGAACCCCGGCAGGTGGCGTATCGCCGGTGTCGGCATCGGGGGCTTGCTCGAGCCGTCCAGCGTCGTCGATTTCGGCAATGCCGGCACCGGCGTCCGGCTCGCCATGGGGATGACCGCCGGTCATCCGGTCGAAGTCGTCTTCGATGGTGACGCGAGCCTGCGCCGCCGTCCGATGCGGCGCGTGCTTGAACCTCTCATGCGCATGGGCGCCGACGTTCTCGAACAGACCGACGGCGCTAGGCTGCCGGTGCGGTTGCGGGGCGCGCGCGATCCGATTCCGATAGAATACGAGACCCCGGTTCCGTCGGCGCAGGTGAAATCGGCGGTGCTGCTTTGCGGTCTCGCCGCGTCCGGCGAAACCACCGTGATCGAACGCGAAGCCACACGGGACCATACCGAGCGCATGCTGCGCGCTTTCGGCGCGACCATCGGCGTCGAGCGGCACGGCGAGCATGGGCGGCGAATCGTGCTGCAAGGGCGGCCCGAGCTCGAGCCGCAGCAGCTCCGCGTTCCCGCCGATCCGTCGTCGGCCGCCTTCCCGCTCGTCGCGGCGCTGGTGGTGAAAGGCTCCGATCTCGTTCTTGAAGGCATGCTCGCCAACCCCTTGCGCATCGGCCTCGTCGAAACGCTGCAGGAAATGGGGGCGTCGATCGAGGAATTGGATCGCCGCGAGGAAAACGGCGAACCCATCGTCGATCTTCGCGTGCGCCACTCGTTCTTGCGCGGTGTCGAAGTGCCCGCTGCGCGCGCGCCCTCCATGATCGACGAGTATCCGGCGCTCGCGGTCGCGGCCTCCTTCGCGGAGGGAACGACGGTCATGCGCGGGCTTTCGGAATTGCGGGTGAAGGAATCCGATCGTCTCGCCGCGGTGGCGGCGGGGCTTGCGGCGAATGGCGTCGAGCACGAGATCGTCGGCGACGATCTCTTCGTCCACGGCAAGCGCCGGGTGGCGGGCGGCGGCAAGGTCGAGACGCACATGGATCATCGCATCGCCATGAGCTTTATCGTCATGGGGCTGGCGAGCGAAAAACCGGTGGCGGTCGATGACGCCTCCTTTGTCGCGACGAGCTTCCCCGACTTCGCCGGGCTCATGCGGAAACTCGGCGCCGACATCCGTTGATCCATGATCATCACCATTGACGGACCCGCCGCTTCCGGAAAAGGCACAATCGCGCGGCGCGTTGCGGAGCATTACAGGCTTCCGCACCTCGACACGGGACTGCTTTACCGCGGCGTCGCGATCCGGCTCCTCGACCGAGGGCATGCTCTCGATGACGGAACGGCAGCGGCGGCGGCGGCGCGCGAGCTGGATTTGGCTTCGCTCGACGCCAAGCGCCTGCGCCAAAGATCGATCGGAGAGGCCGCATCCCGCGTGGCGGTATTTCCCGAGGTGCGCGCCGCGCTCCTGAATCTGCAAAAGGATTTCGCCCATCGGCCTGGAGGGGCGGTGCTCGATGGGCGCGATACCGGCACGGTGATCGCGCCCGAGGCCGACGTTAAGATTTTTGTCACTGCCTCGGCCGAAATGCGCGCCGCCCGGCGATTACGAGAGCTTGCGGCCAAGGGAGAAGAAATGACCCTTGATGCTGTGCTTGCCGCCATTCGCGAGCGCGACCGGCGGGATTCCGAGCGGGCGATTGCCCCGCTAAAGCCGGCCGCCGATGCCGTCTTGCTCGATACCACCGACTTGGATATAGAAGCGGCGTTCCGGGCCGCGCTTTCGATCGTGGAGGTTGCCCGGGCGGGCCGAGGTCGGGGTTAATCCGCCCTCGTCGAGTCGGAGGCAAGCCCGCCCCGCGCCGTCTGCTTGTCGCGGCCTGCGAACGAACCATTCGTTTCACTTCACGCGGCTTCGCGCCGCGACGCGGCTCATAATCCGGTGGTCGCTGGGGCCTGAGGCCCGGCGTTCATGGGTTTTGAAACGCGTTTCATCGAACTCGAAAACCCTAATCAGGAGAACCAATGCCCGCTGTTGCAAGCCAACCGACCCGCGAAGATTTCGCAAAACTGCTCGAAGAGTCATTCACCCGCCACGACCTGCAAGAAGGCTCGGTCGTCAAGGGACAGGTGGTCGGAATCGAAAAGGACATCGCCGTCATCGACATCGGATTGAAGACCGAGGGCCGCGTGCCGCTGCGCGAGTTCGGCGGGCCGGGGCGCGATGCAAGTTTGAAGGTCGGCGACGAAGTCGAGGTCTATCTCGAGCGGGTCGAAAACGCGTTAGGCGAGGCGGTTCTTTCGCGCGACAAGGCGCGCCGCGAGGAAAGCTGGGTCAAGTTGGAGAAGGCCTTCCAGGCGAACGAAAAGGTCACGGGCATGATCTTCAATCAGGTCAAGGGCGGCTACACCGTCGACCTTGACGGCGCGGTCGCCTTCCTTCCGCGAAGCCAGGTGGACATCCGGCCGATCCGCGATCTCGGGCCGCTGATGCGCTCGCCGCAGCAATTTCAGATTCTCAAAATGGATCGCCGCCGCGGCAATATTGTCGTCTCGCGCCGGACAGTGCTGGAGGAGACGCGCGCCGGCCAGCGCCAGGAATTGGTCTCGAGTCTCGAGGAAGGCCAGGTCATCGACGGTGTCGTCAAGAACATCACCGACTACGGCGCCTTCGTCGATCTCGGCGGCATCGACGGCCTCCTGCATGTCACCGACATCGCCTGGCGGCGGGTCAACCACCCGACCGACGTTTTGACGATCGGCCAGACCGTGAAGGTCAAGATCATTAAGATCAATCACGAGACCCACCGCATTTCGCTCGGCATGAAGCAATTGCAGGGCGATCCGTGGGAGGGCATCGAAGCGAAATATCCCGTCGGCTCGAAAGTGAAGGGCCGTGTCACCAATATCACCGACTACGGCGCCTTCGTGGAGCTCGAGCCCGGCATCGAGGGCCTCGTGCACGTTTCCGAAATGTCGTGGACCAAGAAGAACGTGCACCCCGGCAAGATCGTCTCGACCTCTCAGGAGGTCGAAGTGTCGGTGCTCGAGGTCGATCCGGTGAAGCGCCGGGTCTCGCTTGGCCTGAAGCAGACGCTGCCCAATCCTTGGGAAGCCTTCGCCGAAAAGCATCCGGTGGGCGCCGCCATCGAGGGCGAGGTCAAGAACAAGACCGAATTCGGCCTGTTCCTCGGCCTCGACGGCGAGGTTGACGGCATGGTCCATCTCTCCGACCTCGATTGGAGCAGGCCCGGCGAGCAGGTCATCGAGGAATACAAGAAGGGCGATACGGTGAAAGCCGTCGTGCTCGATGTCGATATCGAGAAGGAGCGGATTTCGCTTGGCATCAAGCAACTCTCGGGCGACCCCCATGCGCAGGCGGGCGATCTCAAGAAGGGATCGGTCGTCACTTGCGAGATCACGGAGGTAAAAGACACTGGGCTTGAAACCAAAATCGTCGGCACCGAGCTGACCACTTTCATCAAGCGCTCGGAACTCGCGCGCGATCGTTCCGAGCAACGCACCGATCGGTTTGCCCGCGGCGAGAAGGTCGACGCGCGCGTGACCATGGTCGATCGCAAGAGCGGCAAGGTGACGGTTTCGATCAAAGCGCTTGAAATTGCCGAGGAGAAGGAAGCCGTCGCCCAGTACGGTTCATCGGACTCGGGCGCGACGCTGGGGGACATTCTCGGCAAGGTGCTTAATCGCGGCACGGAAAAGAAAGAGTAAATTCCGGCGGCGAGGCACCAGTGCAAACGTTCCGCTAACCGGCGCTCGGCGCCGGCCGATGCACGGGCTTGCGTTCGTCTTGCCTTGATGGCGCCACGGGGGCGGGTCTACTCTTCCGCCGCCGCGGCAAGGGGCGAAGCCGCGAAATTTTGAGGCTGACATGTCCGCGGATGTTGATGCGATCGTCGATCGGCGCCGCCTTCGGCGCAAACTGACCCTTTGGCGAATTCTTGCGATCTTGGCCTTGATCGCGGGGCTCGGCGGAATCGTCGTGGCCTCCGGCGGCACCAAATTCGTCGCGCAATCGAGTCCGCATGTCGCGCGCTTAACCGTCGGCGGCCTCATTCGCAACGATCGTGATCGCCTAGAGATGCTGGACGATATCGCCAAATCCGGAGCGAAAGCGGTCATCATTTCCATCGACAGCCCGGGCGGCACCGTCGCGGGGTCGGAAGCGCTCTATGCCGGCCTTCGCCGTCTCGCCGAGAAGAAACCCGTGATCGCCGTCGTCGAGGGCATCAGCGCTTCCGGCGCTTATATCGTCGCGCTCGCGGCCGACCGCATCTTTGCGCCGCGCAACGCGATCATCGGCTCGATCGGCGTTATCTTTCAGTACCCCAACGTGTCCGAACTTCTGAAGCATGTCGGCGTCGCGGTCGAGGAAATTAAATCGACGCCGCTGAAAGCCGCGCCCAACGGTTACGAACCGACGAGCCCCGAAGCAAAGGCCGCGATCCGCGCTCTCGTCGAGGACAGCTACGGATGGTTCAAGGGTTTGGTGCAGGAGCGTCGCGCGCTCGATGACGCAATGCTGAACGTCGCCGCCGACGGCCGTGTTTTTACCGCCAATCAGGCGTTGCCCCTGAATCTGATCGACGAGATCGGCGACGAGCGCGCCGCACGCGCTTGGCTCGCGACGAACAAGGGCGTCGATGCCGATCTTCCCATTCGCGACTGGAAGAGCAAGGGGATCGGCTCCGAATTCCGCTGGCTCAGCGCCTCGGCGTGGCTCGCGGACAGGCTCGGCTTCGCGGCGATCGCGTCGCTTCTTTCCAATGACGCGGTGGCGAGCGCCGCGGGACGCGCCCAACTTGACGGCCTATTGGCGCTCTGGCAGCCTCCATTGTCTGACTGAAACTCTTCCAAGCCTTTTTGATCGCTTGGGTTTTCGCTCGGAGGCGGCGGGCCAATGATCAAGTCGGAGCTCGTTCAGAAAGTCGCCGAAGCGAACCCGCATCTTTATCAACGCGACGTTGAGAATATCGTCGAGGCGATCCTTGATGAAATCACCTTCGCGCTTGCGCGCGGAGATCGCGTCGAGCTGCGCGGCTTCGGAGCCTTTTCCGTGAAGTCGCGGCCGGCCCGCATCGGGCGCAATCCGCGTACCGGCGCGCAAGTGAAGGTTTCGGAAAAAGTCGTGCCCTACTTCAAGACCGGGAAGGAAATGCGCGACCGGCTGAACCGGCCGCGGCGCTGACGCCGTCCTTCGATCATGCGAGTTCGAGGGTCTCGATCCGTGCGCAGACTCCTCAATTGGTTCGTCCTCCTTCCGCTCGCCGTCGTGATCGTTCTGTTCGCGGTCGCGAACCGGACGTGGGTGACGGTATCCTTCGATCCGTTCGAGGGTAAGGAATCGCCGCTCACCCTGTATGTTCCGCTCTTCATCGTCATCTTCGCGGCCTTGATCGTCGGCATCGTCATCGGCGGGCTCGTGTCGCTCGCGCGGCAATGGCGGCTTTGGCGCGCGTCCCGCGCGGCGCAAGACGAACTCGCCCGCATGAAAGCTGAAGTCGAATCCATGCGTAAGACCGAAGAAGCCGCAAAGCCCCAGTTCCCATCCTTGCCGTTTTCCGGCTGAGCACATTCGGTGCGTTTCGTCTCGGCGGACGAGATCGCGGCGGTCCTGCAATTCCCCGCGCTAATCGCCGCGATCGCCGACGCCTTCCGCGCCGAAATCACCGTGCCGTTGCGCCACCACCATGCGATGGCGCGCAAAGGCGGCGAGGCCACGCTCTTGTTGATGCCGGCCTGGACGGAGGAGGGCGCGCAAAACTTCATCGGCACGAAAGTCGCGACCGTTTTTCCGGGCAATGTCGCGCGCGGCCAGGCGAGCGTGACGGGGACATATCTCTTGATGAAAGGCGACAGCGGCGAGCCGCTGGCGGCGATCGACGGGCGGGTATTCACGCTGTGGCGCACCGCCGCCTCATCGGCGCTCGCGGCAAGTTTCCTCGCGCGCGCGGATGCGGAGAGCCTTCTGATGGTCGGGGCGGGGGCGCTCGCACCCTATCTCATCCGTGCGCACGCTTCGGTCAGGCCCATTCGCCGCATCGCGATTTGGAACCGCACGCGCGTGCGCGCCAAGTCGCTCGCCGCCGAGCTTTCATCGCTGGGCTTCGACGCGCGCGCGGCAGACGATTTGGAAAGCGCCGTAGGCGCCGCCGATATCGTCTCCTGCGCGACCTTGTCTTCGACCCCGCTCGTTCAGGGAAATTGGCTTCAATCAGGTACCCATCTCGATCTTGTCGGCGGCTTCAAGCCCGCCATGCGCGAGGCCGACGACGAAACGCTCAAGCGGGCGCGCCTCTATGTCGACACCCGCGCGGGCGCGCTGAAGGAAGCCGGCGACATCGTCGATCCGCTCCGCCGCGGCGTGATCCGCGAACAGGATATTCAGGGCGATCTTTTCGATCTTTGCCGCGGTCGCGTGCAGGGCCGCGCGAGCCTCGACGAAATCACGCTGTTCAAGTCGGTCGGCACGGCGATCGAGGATCTCGCCACCGCCATGCTGATCTGGCGCCGTCTCGGCGGGGGTGAGGCCAGTGGACAGGATGGCGCGCCCATGTCATCGAACGGGCCATGATCGAGGTCAAAATCTGCGGAATCAATGACTTGGCGGCCATCGACGCGGCGCTTGATGCCGGCGCCGATGTTGTCGGCTTGGTGTTTTTCCCGCCTTCGCCGCGGGCGGTGACGATGGATTTGGCGGCCAAACTCGCGGCGCGTGCGCGCGGCCGCGCGTTGATCACAGCCCTCACGGTTGATGCCGACGACGGCTTGCTTGCGGACATCGTCGATCACGCCAAGCCCGATCTTTTGCAGCTTCACGGCGAGGAAAGCACGGCGCGCGTCAGCGCGATTCGAACCCGCTTCGGCCGGCCGGTGATGAAAGCAATTCCGATCGCGGACGCAGCGGACTTGCGCCTCGTTCCCGATTACGAAGCGGTCGCCGACCGCATTCTATTCGACGCACGGCCGCCGAAGGACGCATCCCGTCCGGGCGGCCACGGCCGCGCCTTCGATTGGACGCTCCTGGCGGCCCTTGCGCGCAAAAAACCGATGATGCTTTCCGGCGGGTTGACGCCGGACAATGTCCTGGACGCGATCCGCATCGTCCGCCCCGATGGCGTGGACGTCTCTTCCGGCGTGGAGCGAGCGCCGGGCAAAAAGGATGCGGACAAAATCCGCAATTTCGTGAAGAACGCGCGCGCTGCCGCAGCCTCCCTCGGCAACTCGCGCAAACGCGAGAGCGTATCGTGACCGCGCGCCCGAACAGCTTGCGGCAGGGCCCCGATGCCCACGGCCATTTCGGCATCTATGGCGGCCGCTTCGTCGCCGAGACTTTGATGCCGCTCGTGCTCGAACTCGAGCAGGCCTACGCCGAGGCGAAAGTGGATCCCGCCTTTAAGGCCGAAATGGAGTCCTACCTCAAGCATTATGTCGGCCGCCCGAGCCCGCTCTATTTCGCCCAGCGCCTCACCGAGCATTTGCGCGGCGCCAAGATTTATCTCAAGCGCGAGGAGCTCAATCACACCGGCTCGCACAAGCTCAATAACGTGCTCGGACAAATCATGCTCGCGCGCCGCATGGGCAAGAAGCGGATCATCGCCGAGACCGGCGCCGGCATGCACGGCGTCGCCACCGCGACGATGTGCGCGAATTTCGGGCTCGAATGCGTGGTCTATATGGGCGCGGTCGACATCGAGCGGCAAAAGCCGAACGTCTTTCGCATGAAGTTGCTCGGCGCCGAAGTGCGGCCGGTCAGCTCCGGCTCCAAGACGCTGAAGGACGCGATGAACGAGGCGCTCCGCGACTGGGTGACGAACGTCGAGAACACCTTCTACTGCATCGGCACGGTCGCCGGGCCCCATCCGTATCCGGCGATGGTGCGGGATTTCCAGTCGGTGATCGGCAAGGAGACGCGCGAGCAGCTGGCGGAGGCCGAAGGGCGGCTCCCCGATTCGCTCGTCGCCTGCATCGGCGGCGGCTCGAACGCGATGGGCCTCTTTCATCCCTTCCTCGACGAGCCTTCGATCGAGATCTACGGCGTCGAGGCGGCGGGCCACGGGCTTTCCAGCGGCTTGCACGCGGCCTCGATCGCCGGCGGCAGGCCCGGGGTCTTGCACGGCAATCGCACCTATCTGCTGATGGACGACGACGGCCAGATCAAGGACGCCCATTCGATCTCGGCGGGCCTCGATTATCCCGGCATCGGCCCCGAGCACGCCTGGCTCTACGACATGAAGCGCATCCAGTTTCTCTACGCGACCGATGACGAGGCGCTACAAGCCTTTCAGCTCTTGAGCACACTCGAAGGAATTATTCCGGCGTTGGAGCCCGCGCACGCGATCGCCAAGGTCATGGAGCTCGCGCCGAAAAAGCCGAAGGACCATTTAATGGTGGTCAATCTTTCCGGCCGCGGCGACAAGGACGTCTACACCGTCGCCGAGCATCTTGGGAGCAAGCTGTGAGCGCGCGCATCGACGCCCGCTTCAAGGATCTCGCGCGCGAAGGCCGCGCCGGGCTCGTCATCTTTCTCACCGCGGGCGATCCCGACTACGAGACTTCGCTTGCGATCGCAAAAGCGCTGCCCAAGGCGGGTGCCGATCTGATCGAGCTCGGCATGCCCTTCACCGATCCGATGGCGGACGGGCCGGCGATCCAAGCCTCCTCGCAGCGCGCGCTGAAGGCCGGCCAAACGCTGAAAAAGACGCTTGCCATGGTGCGCGCCTTTCGCGAGAGCGACACGGCGACGCCGATCGTGCTGATGGGCTACTACAATCCGATCTACATTTACGGCGTCGAACGCTTCCTCGCGGACGCCAAAGCCGCCGGCGTCGACGGGCTGATCGTCGTTGATCTGCCGCCCGAGGAGGACAATGAATTGTGCCTGCCGGCGCTCGAGGCGGGCATCGCCTTCATCCGGCTCGCGACGCCGACGACCGACGATCATAGGCTGCCTGCCGTGCTCGCGAACACGTCGGGCTTCGTCTATTACGTTTCGATCACCGGGATTACCGGCACCGCCATCCCCGACACAAACCGCGTGATTGCGGCGGTCGCGCGCATCAAGCGCCACACCAAGCTCCCCGTTGCCGTCGGCTTCGGCGTGAAATCGGCGACCGATGCCCGGGTCATCGCCGCCGCCTCCGATGCCGTCGTGGTCGGCTCGGCGCTGGTGGAAGCGGTTCGCCAAAGCCTCGACCGGGAAGGCCGGGCGGGCGCGAAAACCGTGAAGGCCGTGACTAACCTCGTTGCCTCGCTCGCCGAAGGCGTGCGCTCGGCACGGCGCGTGGCGGCGGAGTGATCTGCGGCCGGGCTTTCGGCCGGGGACAAGAGCGATTACATCGTGATAGCCTCAGCATACAGCCATGAACTGGATCTCGAACGTCGTCCGCCCGAAGATTCGCTCGTTCCTGCAGCGCCGGGACGTGCCGGAAAATCTGTGGATCAAATGTCCGGAGACCGGCCAGCTCGTCTTTCACAAGGACGTGGAAGCGAACCAGTGGGTGATTCCCAATTCGAATTATCACATGCGCATGGGCGCCGCGGCGCGGCTGAAATCGATTTTCGACGGCGAAACCTGGCTCGACATCGCGCTCCCCGAAGTCGCGGCCGATCCGCTCAAGTTCCGTGACGAGCGGCGGTATCAGGATCGCTTGAAGGACGCGCGGGCGAAAACCGGCTTGAAGGACGCGGTCAAGCTCGGGTTCGGAAAGCTCGATGGCTTGGCCGTCGTCATCGCGGTGCAGGAATTCGACTTCATGGGCGGCTCGCTCGGCATGGCGGCGGGCGAGGCGGTGATCAGGGGTCTCGAAACCGCGATCGAAAAACAAACCCCATTCATCCTCTTTGCGGCCTCGGGCGGCGCGCGCATGCAGGAGGGAATCCTTTCGCTGATGCAGCTGCCGCGTACGACGGTCGCGGTGCAGCGTCTGCGCGACGTGAAGAAGCCCTACATCGTGGTGCTGACGAATCCGACCACCGGCGGCGTCACCGCTTCCTACGCGATGCTCGGCGACGTGCACATTGCCGAGCCAGGCGCGCTGATCGGCTTCGCCGGCCCGCGGGTCATCGAGCAAACGATTCGCGAAAAGTTGCCGGAGGGATTCCAGCGCGCGGAATATCTGCGAGACCACGGCATGGTCGACATGGTGGTGCATCGTCACCATTTGCGGCCGACGCTCGCCAGGCTCTGCCGGCTGCTCACCAAATCCCCGGGCAGCGGCCGAGAACTGCCCGCGCCGGCCGGTGCGGTGTGAGCAGGGTTGCTGCGCGCGCTGAATTGTCCGCCGGCGCGTTACTCGAACGGCTCGCAAGGCTGCATCCCAAAAAGATCGACCTTTCGCTCGGCCGCCTTCATCGCCTGCTCGCGCGTCTCGGCAACCCCGAGCGCAAATTGCCGCCCACGATTCATGTCGCCGGCACCAACGGGAAAGGCTCGACGATCGCGATTCTGCGCGCGATCCTCGAAGCGGCGGGCCTTCGCGCCCATGCCTATACGTCGCCGAGCCTGGTTCGTTTTCACGAACGCATTCGCCTCGGCAAGGCAGGCGGCGGCGTCCTGGTCGACGATGCGACGCTCGCCGACGCGCTCGCCGAATGCGAGCGACTGAACGGCAGCGACCCGATCACTTTTTTTGAGATCACGACCGCCGCCGCCTTCTCGATTTTCGCGGCTCGCCCCGCCGATTTTCTGCTTCTCGAAACCGGTCTCGGCGGCCGGCTCGATGCCACCAATGTGGTCGAGCGGCCGTTGGTAGCCGTAATCACGCCCATCTCGATCGATCACACCGAGCACCTCGGCCCGGCGCTTGCCGATATCGCGGGCGAGAAGGCGGGCATCTTGAAGCCCGGCGTTCCCGCCGTCGTTGCGCATCAAGAGCCGGCGGCGCTCGCGGTGATCGAGCGGGTCGCGGCAAAGCTTTCGAGCAAACTTTTGGTTTCCGGCGAACACTGGACCGCGCATGAAGAGCGCAGCCGTCTCATCTACGCCGACGAATTGAGTCTTCTCGATTTGCCGCGCCCGCGCCTGTTCGGGCGCCATCAAATCGAAAATGCCGGAATTGCGGTCGCGACGCTCCGCGCGATCAAGGCGCTGGAAATACCGACGCATGCATATGAGCGGGGAATGCGTCAGGTCGAATGGCCCGCGCGCATGCAGCGTCTTTCTTCCGGCCGCCTGATCGCTCGCTTGCCCGCGGGATCGGAGCTTTGGCTCGATGGCGGCCACAACGTCGGCGGCGCCATCGCCATTGCCGGCGCGGTCGCGGAGTTGGAGGAGCGAGTGCCGCGTCCGCTTGTTTTGGTCGCCGGCATGCTCGCGACCAAGGACACCGACGGATTTCTCGCCTGCTTCAGCGGGCTCGCACGCCGTTTGTTCGCGCTGCCGGTGGCGGGCGATAACACGCGCAAGCCGGAAGAAATCGCCGCCGCCGCGATACGCGCCGGGCATGCGGCTGAGACCGCGGCAAGCATCGAGGATGCGCTCGAAAAAATTGCGGCGCTTCCGCTCGAAGCGCCGCCGCGCGTGTTGATTACCGGATCGCTTTATCTCGCCGGCGAAGTGCTTGCCGCCAACGGAACCCCTCCGGATTGAATTCGATAATTTCGCTCAGACGGCGCCGGTGATCCACTGCACGATCTTCGCCTTGGGCGCGGCACCGATCTGACGCGAAGCCATCTCGCCGTTCTTGAAGATCATCAAAGTGGGGATCGATTGAATTCCGTATTTCGCGGCGGTTTCGGGGTTCTCGTCGACGTTCAGCTTGACGATTTTCAGCCTGCCCTTGAGTTCGCCGGCAACTTCCTCCAGCACCGGCGCCACTGTCCGGCACGGCCCGCACCACTCTGCCCAAAAGTCGACGAGGACGGGCTCCTTCGACTGAAGCACGTCGGCCTGGAAGGACTTGTCGGATACCGGGGCAACCATGGTGAGCCTCTTTAGCGGAATCGGTTCGGTGGGGACGCGGAACGTAGGGATGCCGCCCCCGGGGGTCAAGGCGGATCACAACCCCGTGACGCCCCGCCAAGCATCGTCGAGGAGGTTTTGCGGCACTTCCTGGATTGCGGGCCGCGCAGTCCAGACCAGAAAGGCTCGCATGGGCCGACCCGGCAGCGACTGGCCGAGCAAGGCGCGATAGCGCGCGAGCTGAACCAGATAACTTTCGGGCGCATCCGCCAGCCGCACCGGCGGCCGGACGTCGGTTTTATAGTCGGCGATCAAGATGGAATCGGACGTCACGACAAGCCGATCGATGCGGCGGACCTTGTCGTCTTCTCCGGTAATTTCGCCGAGACGCCCGAAGAGCTCAACCTCGCCGCGGCTCTCGGGCCCGAACAAAATCGCTAACTCCGGATGATTGAGAACCGCCAGCGTCTCGCCGATGATCTGCTTGCGAATTTCATCCGGAAGGTCGCTTGCCGTCCTCGTGAGAAAACACGCGGCCTCATCACTCCGTGACCCGACCGGAAATTTGGGAAGTTCCTGCAGCAGGCGATGGATGATCGAGCCGCGGCGCCTCGCCAGATCGGCTTCTGCTCGCGTCCCGCCGCCGCTGCGTTCATTCGGCAAGATTATCGCCGGGGCGAGACGGCGCGGTGCGATCGCCAAATCCAAAACCGCGGGCTCTCGCAGCCATGCTGGAGGGGCGCTCTCGGGCTTCACTTCGGCGGCCCGCGGTTCCGCCCGTCGCTTGCCTTCCGGCCGCCAGCGCCAAACGCCGTCAAAACCGTATCCCGGCTCCTGCGCTTTCTCAAGCTCGGGGGCGAGCGCGTCGCGCACGAGGCGATACCAGCAGTTCTCTTGCAAACCTGACTTTTCGTGCCGTTTCGTTTCGCAGCCGCAGACGATCAAGGCGTCGCGGGCGCGCGTCAGCGCCACGTAGAGAAGGCGGCGATGTTCTTCCTCGTCCGCGCGGCGTACCGCGTGCCGGGCCGAGGCGAGCGCCTGTGAATCCTCTTTCTCGGCCAATCCCCAGACGTATCCGCGAGGAGGCATGTCGGCCTCATTCGCAATCGGCAACAGCCAGGGATCGTTGCGGCCTTGCGGAACGAAGGTCGTGTCCGCGAGCACCACGATCGGCGCCTCCAGCCCCTTGGCGCCGTGCACGGTCATGACGCGAACGGCCGTGCTCTTGACTTCGAGGTCGCGCTTGACCTGCGATCCCGACCGGCGAAGAAAGGCAAGGAAGCCTTGCAGGGATGGCGTTTCGATCGCTTCATAAGCGAGCGCATGCGCGAGCAATTCGTCGAGTGCATCGGCGGCTTCCGCCCCCAGCCGCCCGAGAATTTGCTCACGTCCTCCGTCGCGTCCAAGCATGCGCGAGAAAAAATCGAACGGGCGCAGCCCGCGCGCTTCCTCGCGCCAACGCGCGATTTTCTGCTGCGCCCGCGCCATGCGTGCGTTCGCCCCCGCCGCTTGCGTCAGTGCCTCCGAAAGCGTGCCCGCGCGACCGTGCGCGAGGCGAAAAAGATCATCGTCATCGAATCCGAGAAGCGGGCTTTTGAGCGCGCAGGCGAGCGCGAGGTCGTCGCTTTCCAAAAGAAGCGCGTCGCCGAGTGCCGCGATATCCATGACCGCGAGATGCTCGGCGAGCTTCAGCCGGTCGGCGCCGGCGACCACGATGCCTTCGTTCTTCAGGGTGCGAAGGATAGCCTCGAACAGCGGCCCGCGCTGGCGCACGAGGACGATGATGTCGCCGGCATCTGGGACGCGCGCCACGTCCGACTCCGGATCGCCGATGACCATGCCGCCGGCGAGCCAGCATTTCACGGCTTTTGCAACCTGTTGCGCCAAGAGCGCCGGCGCGCTTGCCTCGCTTTGCGCGTTGAGCGGCGCATCCCAGGCAAGCTCGTCCTCGCGATCGCTGGGCGGCGCGATCGTGTCCCAGATTTCGACCAGCGCCGGCACGTCGCCGCGAATCGCCTGGTGCACGGTATTTTTTTCTCCAGGGTCTTTTGAAAGTCCCCAAAACGCCTCGGGCCGGGCGAAAATCGCATCCACCGCCTTCACGATGCCCGCGGCCGAGCGAAACGAAAGGTCGAGCCGGCCGTCGTGGAAGGTCCGGCCGACATCGCCCAGGCGCTTTTTGAACCGGAGCCGCATGCGATGGAATCCCGCCGGATCCGCGCCCTGAAAGGCGAAAATCGATTGCTTTTCGTCGCCCACCGCGAAGATCGTGCGGAGGCGATCCGTACGCGCGCCGTGGCCTACGAAGAATTCCTCGGCAAGCTTCTCGACGATTTTCCACTGTTCGGGGCTCGTGTCTTGCGCTTCGTCGATCAAAACATGGTCGATGCCGCCGTCGAGCTTGTAGTGCACCCAGGCCGCGGCCTCGTTGGTCAAAAGATCGACGGTCTTGCCGATGAGGTCGTCATAGTCGAGCACGCCGCGCGCGCGCTTCATCTGCTCGTAGCGCTCGATCATGGCGCGGGCGATGACATTCAGCGCCTGCGTGCGCTCGACGGCAATGGCGGCACGCCGCTTTTCCAAAAGCTTGGGCAGGCGGTCGCGCTCGTCGAACAGCCGCTGGATTAAGGCCGGATGCTCGGCGCGCAGCGCCGTGCTGCCGAACTGACTCTCCGCCCTGAGCTTGCCCTCATGGGTAAAAAACACGGAAAGGTAAAAATCGACCGCGGCTTCGCGGTCGGCCGCCGCCGCCTCGGCGAGAGCTTCGCCGCGCGCGCGCGCATTTCCGCTCATCGCTTGCAGCGTTGCCGCGACGCTCGCCCATTCGCTGCGCGGCAGATGTTCGCCGGAAGTGATTTTATTTTCGATCTCATTGAGCGAATCGCGGGCCGCCAGGCCAAGCGCGGAGGCAATCTCGCGTTGCACCTGCTCAAGCCCATCCGGATCGAGGAGCCGGCGCAGGTTCCGGCGCGCGCGCACCGCTTCGTCGAAGACTTCGGAGAGCGTCTTGTCGGTTGCCGCCGCAACCGCAGTGGCGAAGGCCCGGCCCAGCTCGCTTGCGGGCTCATTCGCGGCTTCGAGCAAGACGGAGCCGCGAACGCGGTTCAACAGCTCGTTCTCACCCGACTCTTCCAGCACTTCGAAGCCCGCCGGAACGTGCGCCTCGAACGGGAATTGATGCAGCACGCGGTCGCAAAAGGCATGAATCGTCTGCACCTTGAGGCCGCCCGGCGTCTCGATCGCGGTTGCGAACAGCCGCCGCGCGGCGGCGCGGCGCGCGGCCGACTTTGGCAGCGCATCGAGGGCCGCGAGTCTTTCGTCGAGCGCGGCATCGTCGAGACCCGCCCATTCACGCAAGGTGTTGAGGACCTGGTTTGCCATATGGGCGGCGGCGGCCTTGGTGAAGGTGAGGCAAAGAATGCGCGCGGGCGGCTCACCGGCAAGCAGCAGCCGGATCGCGCGCTGCGCGAGCACGTGGGTCTTGCCGGAGCCCGCATTGGCGGCGACCCAGGCGGAAGCCTTGGGGTCGGACGCGGCGGCCTGCGCGCGCCGCGTCTTTTCCGGGATCGGACGGATTTTCATTCGTCTTCTCCGCCGCTCGCCGACCATTCCGCAATCCGCGCAAGATGGTCGTATCTGCCGTAGCGCAGCCGCCATTTGGGCCGCGGGATCGGGTGATACGGCTGCTCCGCGTCGGCGAAGGCGGCGAGCAGGTCTTTCAGCCGGGCGAGATTGAAATCCGCAAGTTCGTCGCAGCTCTTGAATGGATTTCCCGGAACGAACCGCCGCACCTCGCCCGCCGGAGTGCCGCCGGAGAGGCGCATCACCGCGATTTCGGTGACCGAAGCGCCCCTCGGCACGTTGGGAAACCCACCGGCACGTGCAATCGCCGCCTCGAGCGGAAGCTGTGGCGCCAGTCCCACGCGCATTTCCTTGACGCTTGGTGCCGCGCCCGTCTTGTAATCCGCGACGCCGACCGATCCGTCGGCAAAAAGGTCGATGCGGTCGGCGCGCGCCGAAAGCGTGAACGGCTCGCCCTCGATCGGGAATTCGATCTTGCCGCGAACCTCCGCGAGCGTCTTGATGATCCGCTTGCGGCGCTCGGTCTCTTCGCCGACGAACCAGCGCGCGATGCGCTCGAACCGCGCCCACCAGACCGCCGTCGTTCCGGGAAAGTCCACGTAAGCCTGGAAGGCCTCGCGGCCGAGCGCGAGCAGGCGGGACAAGCCGTCTCCGGGCATTTTTTCGGGGTGGGCTTTGGCGAATGCCGCAAGCGCCTCGTGCAGGACATTGCCGCGCTCGGCCGCACCCGGATCGGCGTCGATCTCCTCGAGCGGAATGAGCGCGAGCACATGGCGCGCATAAATCGTATAGGGATCGCGCACGAGATCGCCGATCTCGGTCACGCTCAGGCGCTTGGGACGCGCGGCGCGCGGCGGACGGGGGGCGGGCTTGGCGGCCGGCGCGGATTTTATTTTCGGCCGGTCGAGCGCCTGTGCGAAATCAATGAGCGTTTTGCCGCGTCCGCACGCCTCCGCCCATGCGCGGCTTGGCGCGACGGCGGCGATCCGTTGCCAAAACCGCGAAGCCACGGTTTCGGCGCCGGCCTGCCGCCGTGCCCGCGTCAACACCACCTCGCGCGCCCCCATCACCTGCGTGAGATCATGGGCGGAAAGGCCGATGCGCCGCTCCGGCAAATCGAGCCCAAGCGCGCGCCGCATCGGCCGGTTGATGAACCCATCGGTGCGCGCCTCCGGCGGCCACGTCCCTTCGTTCAAGCCGCCGACGATCGCCCGGTCGACGCTGAGCAATCTCGCTTCGAGCGGACCCAGAATACGAATGCGCGCGAGCGGATCGAAAGGCGAGCGTACGGGCGGATCGGCGATCAGCTCCGCGAACGTATCGGCGTAATCGGCGAGCGAGAGATCGAACCCATCCGTGGCGGCGGAGCGGAGCTTGTCGAGCGCCTCAGCCAACGCCTTGGTATCCTCGCGAGTGCCTCCGGCAAGATCGAGCCCGGCCAAAGCAAGCGTTTCCCGATGCGCCTCGACGAGCCTCGCCAAGGAGGATGGCTGCTCGGCGAGCGCGGTCAAAGGCGCAAGCGAGGCGCCGATGCATTCGGCAAGCCTCGCCGCGCTCTCCCAATCGTTCCGATGCAAACGCGCTCTCGGATCCTGCGGATGCAACGCGATTCTGCGCTGATCTTCGACGGCGCGAGCGAGGCTTTCGGCTCCCGGGGCGGGCCGCGGCCCGCGCAGGATCGCTTGTTCCAAGGCGTCGATCGCCCGCGACTCGCCGGCAAAACGCGAGAGCGGATGACGAAGGAAGGCAAGCAGCGGGACGGGAGCGAGCCTTTCGGCGGCGACGGTTGCAACAAGCCGCGCCAACCGGCCGGCCTCGGTCTCCGCGAGTGGCACGCCGGCGGAATCGTCGACCGCGACGTTCCAGCGGGTGAGCTCGGCGGCGACCCGCCGCGCCAACGCCCGATCCGGCGTGACGAGGGCGGCGGTGGCGTCTTTCGATTCAAGCGTCTCGCGCAAGGCGAGCGCGATGGCGAGCGCTTCTTCGCGCGGCTCGGCGGCCTCCACGAAGGTAATCTGGGCGAGCGGATCGTGCCCGGCGGTCGCATCCGCGCGCGGCTTCCAGCGGTCGGTCGTTGCCGCCGGCCGGAAAGCCTCCGATAGAATTTTTTCCCTCTCCGGCCTTTGCGGTTCGGCGAGCGGCACGACATCGGCGCGCTGCGCGCCGATGCGGGCTAAGAGCCGTTTCAAGCCGAATTGAGGGTGGCCGGGCGATCCTTCGATTTCACCGCCGTCAGCCGATTTTCCGTCCTCGATTACATCGAACGATTCATTATCGAGGTTCTGATCGAGCGCGGGCAAAACGACGGCGCCGTTCGAAAGACGTGCGATCACCGAAAGCACGTTCGCGACCGCCGGCAACGAACCGGTCGAGCCCGCCGCGATCACCGGTCCGGCGCCGCCTTTCGCCAGCCGCTCCGCTTCTCGCGCGAGCAACTTGTCTCGCCGCACCGCCGGATCAAGCAGGTTTTGCTCGCGCAAATACGCCGACCAGCCGCCATGCGCGACCTCAAGAAACTGGCGCGAGATTTCCCAGTATTGATCGAGATTGGGCGGAACGGCATTCTTGATCGCCTCGAAGGGCACATTTGCGAGGGTGATGTCGTCGAACAGGTGCGCGAGCTGATCCGCGAGCGCGATGGCGGCCATGGGCGTCGCGGCGATGAGCGGATCGACGGATCCGGTCGCGGATGCGAGCTGCCGCGTCCATTGCAAAACGAGCTTCGCAAGGACAAGCCGCCGCCGCACCGGATCGATCGCGGGCACGAGCTCTTCCGCATCCGCGGCTTCGGAAAAAGCGAGCGCTTCTTCGTCGATATCGCCGAGCGGCAGAATGCGAGGCAGCAGCGTCGCGTCCCGGCCGAGCGCATCGAGCAGCGCGAAACCGAAGGCGCGCGCCGCCCGCCGGTTCGGCAGATACACCGTGGCGTCGGCGAGCGTCAGCGGGTCGTACCGCGGGGCGTAGCCGGCGATAAGTCGTCCGTCGAGGAGCGCCTCCGCGAGCGTCGGCAGAAAAGGTACGGAGGCCGGGATCGTGTAGAGACGAGGAACGGAATCGGCCATCGCCCACTCTGCCACGGATCAAGCGCGCGCGCGGCGAATGGCTTCTTCGGCGGCGGAGACCGCCTCCGACGTTCCCACGTGCAAGAACAGGCCCTCGAGCGCAAGACCGAACAGTCGTCCTTTTTCTTGCGCGCGATCGAATAAGGGCGTGAGCGCAAAGGCGTCGTCCGGCGCGCCTTCGAAGAGCCGCGGGGACAGAATCGCGGCACCGGCGTAAATGAAGGGGGCCTTCTCGCTTCCGGCCTGCCGCCGCAGGCCGCCCTGCGCCGCCATGAAATAATCGCCCGCTCCCTCATAGCCAACGGCCGTGGCGACGGGAGCAAGCAGCAGCAGCGCATCCATCCGCCCGGCATCGAAAGCGCGCCCGAGCCGCGCCAGATTCGGCGTCGCCCCTTCCAGCCACAGGCTGTCGGAATTGAGCAGAAAGAACGGCGTCGTTTCCAGTTGCGAAAGCGCTTTGGCGATTCCGCCGCCGGTTCCGAGAACTCGTTCGCGCTCGTCGGAGAAGATCACTTTTGGTCGCTTGCGCGAGGCGAGATGCGCTTCGAGCTGATCGGCGAAATGATGGAGATTGACGATCGCCAAGCTCACGCCGGCCGCCGCCAGGCGATCCAGCGCATGATCGATCAGCGGCCGGCCCATGACCTCGACCAGCGCCTTCGGCCGGCGATCGGTGAGCGGCCGCATGCGCGTGCCGAGCCCCGCGGCCAGCACGATTGCGTTCTTGGGCATGGAATGGATCGGGTTGCTCAAGGAGGGTTCGGTCTTGTGGGGGCGGGTTCCGCGACCGCGGGCGGCGGCACGTTCGCCTCGTACCATGTCTTCAATTTGGCAAGCGAGGGATGAGCGAGCGCGCGCATAAGGTAATCCCACACCCGCGGCAGATGCGCGAGATATTGCGGTTTATTGTCGCGTTTGTTCAGGCGCGCGAAAATACCGAGGATTTTGCTCGCGCGTTGGACGCCGAGCGTTCTGTAACAGCGCACGAATTCGTCGAGGTCAAAGGCTGCATTGGCGGCTTTGCGGCCGATCGCGTAGCGCGAAAGAAGCTTGAGCTCGAGTTCCCCCGAAACGTCGACGCGCGCATCCATCAGAAGCGAGACGACGTCATAGGCGTGCGGTCCCCATACCGCGTCCTGAAAATCGAGGATACCCACGCGCGCGATCCCTTCGCGTTCGGAGAGCCACAAGAGATTGGGCGAATGAAAATCGCGCAACACCCAAGTCCCTGGCGAGTGGATGATCTCGTTCAACACGGTGCGCCAAAGGCCGAGAAAATACTCGCGCAACGGCGGCGGAGGAGACGAAATGCCGCGATGCGGCAGATACCAATCAAGCATGAGCTCGACCTCGATCGAGAATGCTTCGAGATCGTAGGGCGGAAGTTCGTGCTCGATGCGAGGGGCGATCGGCAAGGTCGCGGGCAAATCCGAGTTATGCAAGGCGACGAGCAGGTCGATCGCGGCGGCGTAGCGCTCCTCGATCGGAGCCGGCGGCTCGCCGCCGACCACGCCTTCGGAGCCGAGATCCTCAATCAGGAGAAAGCCGCTTTCGAGATCGGCGGCGAAAATTTCCGGCGCACTAAACCCGCGCTCGCGCAGCGCCCGCGCCATGGCGACAAAAGGCCGAACGTTTTCCGCAAGATGCGCGATGGCGCCATAGGTTTTACCGTTGCGCAGCGCCGGCCCGTCGGGACGCGGCGGCGAATTCATCAGAATCGCCCGGTTCGCGCCGGCGAAAAGTCTTTCGTAACTGCGCGTCGAAGCGTCGCCCTGCAGATGGCGCCGCAACGCCGAACCATAACCGGCGCTGTCGATCAACTCCCGGGCGGCGCGAAGGCGCGCGAGGCGATCGGCCCATACGCCGAGCCCGGCGAGGCGGATCTGTCGATAACCGGGCCCCAGGTCGTTCGCCAGCATGAGCGCGATTTCCAGCCGATCCGCCTGGATCAACGCGCCGGCGCGATCCGGCCATTCCACCAAAACCGCCGCTCCCTCCGATGCTTCTTCCCAGCCGAGCTCAGCCAATTCGGCAAGCGTATTCACCCGATAGAGATCGGCATGGACCACCGAAAAGCGTGGCAAGTCGTAAATCTGCAACAGCGTGAAAGTCGGGCTGGGAACTTCGATCGCGTCGTCGGCCGCCAAGGCGCGGATGATGGCGCGAGCCAAGGTGGTCTTGCCCGCGCCGAGATCTCCGGAAAGCGTGATGAGGTCGCCGGGCTTCAGCGCCGCGGCGACGTCAATGGCAAAACGTCGGGTCGCGTCCTCGTCGGGCAGGACGATGTCCCAAGTCGTGCGCGGCGTATTGGAGGCCAGCATCAACCTTCATTATTCGGCGGCTTCGCGGGCAGCCGGGGCGTGGACCGGAAATACACAGGTTACGATCGTACCACGGCCGGGCTCGGAATCGATCGATACGCTGCCGCCGTGGAGCGCCATCAGCGAGCGGACGATCGAAAGGCCGAGACCGGCGCCGCGATGGGTCGAGCCGAGATGATGGCTCTCGAACAGGTCGAATACGCGTTCCTTGATGCTCTCGGGAATGCCGGGGCCCTTGTCGGCGACGCGAAAAATGACCTCATTCGCCCGTCTTTCGGCGGTCAACGTCACCGTCTCGCCGGCGGGGGAGAATCCGATCGCATTGGACATCAGGTTGAACAACACTTGCCGGACCCGTTTTCCGTCGGCGGTGAAACGGCCGATATTGGACGGCACGCGGATATCGAGCTTGAGCGCGCGCTCGGAGAGACGATCGCGCACGCCCTCGGCGGCCGCTTCCATCGTGGCGCGGACATCGACCTCCTCGAATTCCAGCGTCATCGCGCCCGCATCGATGGTTGCAAGATCAAGAATGTCGTCGATAATGGCGAGCAGTGCGGCGCTCGAATCGGTGATGTGGCCGATATATTCGCGCTGCTTATCGGTCAGCGGCCCGATCGCCGGATCATCAAGGCGCTGGGAGAATCCGATGATCGTCGTGAGCGGGGAGCGCAATTCGTAGGACACGTGATGCACGAAGGCGTTCTTCAGCCTGTCGGCGGCGACGAGGGCCTCGTTACGCTCGGTCAACGCCCGCTCGAAGCGGACGCGGTCACTGACATCGCGAAACGTCACGAGCGTGCCGCCGTCGGGCAACGGCACCGACGCGCAATCGAGCACGCGGCCGTTCGCGAGTTCGAGCCGGAGCTCGGTCAGCGGCGGGCGTTCGAGGGCGGTGACTGCGAGCTGGATGGCGGCCCAGGGATCGTGTGGTTGAACGCTCGCGACGTCGTGGTTGCTGCGGCCGTCTCCCAGCAGCGGACGGCACCATTGGGATATTTTTTCGATATGGGGATTTTCCGCCACCGCCGCCGCGGACAACTTCCATAACGCGATGAAGGCGGGGTTACAGAGCTTCAGGCGTCCGTCCGATCCGAACACCACCACCGCTTCCGCGAGCGCATCGAGCGTCTCACCTTGTGTGTGAATGAGCGCGTTGTAACGGCTCTCGAGTGCGATTCGTTCGGTGATGTCATCGAAGAGGTACGTCACACCTCCTTCCGGGTTCGGATTGGTGACCACGCGCAAAATGATTCCGCCCGGAAGATGCCACGAATGCTCTTTCGGCTCGGTTGCCCGATAGGCCGCGAACAGTTGCGCCTTCCAAGCGCGGAAATCCGCCTGTTCCGGCAGTTTGCGCTCCGCGCGCAGGCGGTCGAGCACGGCCGAATCGGTCGGATGCTCTTCGAGAAAAGCGGCATCGAGCCGAAACAGGCTGCGATAGGCGGCGTTGTGAAACAGCATGCGCTCGTCCGGTCCGAAAATCGCGACCGCGGTCGCAAGCTCGTCGAGCGTGCGCCGGTGTGCGCTGACGACGCGGCCGAGCTCCGCGCGCATCGCTTCGGCCTCGGTCATGTCGATGCCAATACCGGCGGCGCCCTTGGCATTGCCGACTTCGATCACGTCGATGACGCGTCTTGATCCGGCGACAACGGCGGGCAGCCGCTTGCTGAAGACGCGGCCGGCGGCGCGGACGCGCAATGATTCCTCGCGCGCCGCCTGGTCGAGGAATTCCACCTCGAGTGCCTGCGCGGGATTTGCGGTCTCGACCGCCGCCGCATAGGCGCGGTTGGCGAAAGCGAGCTTGCCTGCGGCGTCGCGCAGCCAGATCGGCGTGGGAATGGCCTCGAGCAGCGCCCGCGTCTGCTCGACCTCGCGCTCGAAGCGGCGCAGGCGCTCGGCGAGCGCCGCGTGATCGAGTTTAATGCCGGTGATATCGCGCAGGCGCAGCACGGCAGCCCCGCCGATCGGGCGGCCCTCCGCCTCGAGATGACGTCCGCGCGGCGTGGTCAGGCTGAAGGCAAAGGTCTCGCCGCGCTGGCGAAGCGCGTCGACGGCCTGCTCGAGCGTGCGCGCCTCCTCGAGCCCGAGCCATGACCCGAAAGCCAGAACCCGTCGCGATGACGAAACCCCCGCCAGCTTGGCGGCGTCGCCGAGAATGAGCGGATCTTTTCCGGGCTCGCGCCACATCACCACGACCTGCGGCTCCGACAGGAGCAGGGTGGTCGCGCGATCCGCCTCGTCGCGAAGCCGCGCGATTTCATGGCGTGCGGCCGCAAGCCTGGCCGACAAGCGCGCCCGCGTACGCACCAGCGCGATCGCGGTCGTCACGGCGAAAACAAGAATGCCGAGCGTGAGCGCGAGCGAGACGATTTCATGCCGGTCGAGCGTCGAGAGCGCGAGCAGGACCGAATCCAGCGTGATGGGTGCGGGACCCGTAGGCGGGGCTGCCCAGGCAGGCGAGGCTTCGAGCAGGGCACCGGCAGCGAGTGCGAAGGATATTGCGGCCGCGAATCTTGCGCGTCCCGCCACGCCCCGCCGCGTGTCGACCCTACCGGCTCGTTCCGGCATCCCCTATCCGCTCTTGTCGTTCCGCCGCCGCCCGGCGAAGAAGAGCCTTCGCGGCCCGGCTGGCCGCGAATCGCTTCACTCTACATCCGAGCGGAGTCGGGGCAGAAGGGGGGAACGAGCAATAAAGCCTAAAGGCCCTCGAACAGCGCGGTTGAAAGGTAGCGTTCCGCGAAGGAGGGCACGATCACTACGATATTCTTGCCTGCATATTGCGGACGGTTGCCGATCTCGAACGACGCGGCGATCGCAGCCCCCGAGGAAATACCCACCGGAATGCCCTCGTAGCGGGCCACCGCGCGGGCGGTCTCGAAGGCGGTCTGGTTGCCGACGGTGACGACTTCGTCCACCACCGAGCGGTCGAGCACGTCGGGGATGAAGCCCGCGCCGATTCCCTGAATCTTGTGCGGCCCCGGCTGCCCGCCTGAAAGCACGGGGCTGTCCTCCGGCTCGACCGCGACGACCCGCAAGGACGGCTTTCTCGGCTTCAGCACCTGACCGACGCCGGTAATGGTGCCGCCGGTTCCGACGCCGCTGACAAACACATCGATGTCGCCGCCGGTGTCGTTCCAGATTTCCTCGGCCGTGGTGCGGCGGTGAATATCGGGATTGGCCTTGTTTTTGAATTGTTGCGGCATCACCGCTTTCGGCAATTCCTGGATCAATTCCTCGGCCTTGGCGACGGCGCCCTTCATGCCTTTGGCGCCTTCCGTAAGCACCAGCTCCGCGCCGAGCAAAGCGAGCATCTTGCGGCGCTCCAGCGACATGGTTTCCGGCATGACGAGAATCAGGCGATAGCCGCGCGCGGCGGCGACGAAGGCCAACGCGATGCCGGTATTGCCCGATGTCGGCTCGACGATCACCGTTTCGCGGTCGAGCACGCCGGCATGCTCCATGGCGTCGATCATCGAGACGCCGATCCGGTCCTTCACGCTTCCGATCGGATTGAAGAATTCGAGCTTGGCCAGGATATTTGCCTTCACGTCGTGCATCGCCGGAAGACGATTGAGCCGCACCAGCGGAGTGTCGCCGATCGTATCGGTGATGGAATCAAAGATGCGGCCGCGGCCGGGTTCGCGTTTTGCGGCGGATGATGCGGAAGCCCTGCGAAGCGCCTCGGCCATTCGAACCTCCCGACTGATGCTCAGCGTTATTTCAAGCGGCGGCCTAACATATTCACACTTGTCGTGTCGACTTTCCACTCGAATGACATTTTTCAAATGTTGAAATCGGAATGGCTCAAAGCCTCGGCGAGCCCGAGCTTCTCGGCCTCGCGGCAAAGGCCGTCGATGGTCACGGTCGAAAGCGCGATTTCGAACGCTTGTTCGGCCGACGCGACCGCGGGCCGCACCACCTTGAGGACCATCGGCGGCGCTTTTTTTTCCGCGTCTGGGTCGGCCGCCTCGGCAAGCCGCGCGATTTCGGCGACGGAGATACGTCGGCGTTCGCGGGCAAGTTCATAGCCGCCGCGCGGCCCCCGCACGCCCTTTAGGATCCCGGCGTGGACGAGCGCCTGCAGCAAGGGCTCGAGATGACGCGGAGGCAATCCGTGCCGCTCGGCGAGCGCCTTTGCGGCGACCGGTTGTCCGCGCGCATGGATCGCCACATCGACGACCGCGGCGACAGCGAGAAGGCTTTTGTCGGATAGACGCGCCACGGCGGGCTACTCCGAAAAGACGTTGCTCGCGAGGCCGGTCGAGCCGAAGCCGCCTTCGCCGCGCGCGGTCGTGCCGAGCGATTTGACCGGCGTCGGCATCAGGCGAGCCACCGGTACGAATAAAAGTTGCGCGACCCGCATGCCGCGCGTCACGCTGAACGGTTCCGGCCCCAGATTGACGAGCAGCACGCGAACCTCGCCGCGATAATCGGAATCGATGGTCCCCGGCGCGTTGAGGACGGTCACCGCGTGGCGAAGCGCAAGGCCCGACCGCGGCCGCACTTCCCCCTGATACCCGCGCGGAATTTCGAACACGAGCCCGGTCGGAATCGCGGCCCAGCTTCGAGAGGCAATGACGAGGGGCTCGGTGGCGGGGAGTGCCGCGATGAGATCGAGTCCGGCCGCGCCCTCGCTCGCATAGGAAGGTGCCGGTAATCCTTCGGCATGCTCAAGCCGCATGAACGGCACGGACATGGAGCTCATGCCTTGCCTCCGGCGCCAGCCAACTCCGCGGCAATTCTGCGCACGAGGCCGTCGGCGACCGCTTCTTTCGAAAGCGGCGGCCAGCTCTCCACGCTGCTTGCGGTCACGAGGTGCACCTGATTGTGGGCGCCGCCGAACACGCCGGTTTGCGGCGATACGTCGTTTGCCACGATCCAGTCACATCCCTTGCGCGCGAGCTTTGCGCGGGCGTGATCGAGAAGGTTCTCGGTCTCCGCGGCAAAACCGATGACGAGCCGTGGCCGCTTCTTGGAATGGCGGGCAAGCGTTGCCAACACGTCGGGATTTTCGACGAGCGAGAGCGAAGCAATGCGGCCTTCTTGCTTTTTTAGTTTTTCGTTGGCGACCGCATCGACGCGCCAATCGGCGACCGCCGCCGCGCAAACCGCGACATCGACCGGCAATGCCGCTTCGGCCGCCGACAACATCTCGGCCGCGGTCTCGACATGGACCGTTTTCACCCCCGACGGATCGGGAATCTCGACCGGGCCCGAGACGAGGAGAACCTCGGCGCCCGCCGCCGCCGCGGCGCGCGCGACCGAGTGCCCTTGCTTTCCCGACGAGCGGTTCGAGATGTAGCGCACCGGATCGATCGGCTCGCGCGTGGGACCGGACGTGACCAGCATCCGCCGACCTTTGAGCGCGTCGGTGGCCGGCAGTTCCGCCAGTAATTTTTCGATTGCCCCGACGATCTCCAGCGGCTCGGCCATGCGGCCGCGGCCCACTTCGCCGCGTTCGGCCATTTCGCCCTGGTTGGGACCGACGGTCGCAACGCCATCGGCGACGAGCTGCGCGAGATTGCGGCGCGTCGCCGGATGATTCCACATATACGGGTTCATCGCGGGCGCGATCAGCACCCGCTTGTCGGTGGCGATCAACACGGTCGAGGCGAGGTCCTGGGCGAAGCCCTGCGCCATCTTCGCCATCAGATCGGCCGTTGCCGGCGCGATCACCACGAGGTCGGCTTCGCGCGAAAGACGGATATGGCCGATATCCGCCTCGTCGGTCAGCGAAAAAAGATCGGTGAAGCACTTTTCGCCCGAAAGGGTTGCGGCCGAAAGCGGCGTGATGAATTCAGCACCCGCCTTGGTCAGGATCGTACGCACCCGCGCGCCACGCTCCCGCAGGCGGCGAATGAGATCGAGACTCTTATACGCGGCGATGCCGCCGCCGATCACCAGCAGAATGCGCGCCTTTTCGAGCGTCATGACGGTCCCGGTCTTTCTCGAACCCATTCGGCTTGGGGAGAACAGATAAATACCAGAATATCACCGTTCAATTCGCGCGACAGGCTTTTTCGCAAGGCTTATCGCCCGCGTTAACCATGGAAATCGCTGCGCTCAGCGAAACATCCACACCGCGATCAAGGCGGCGATCACCCAAAGCGCGGCCGCGGTCCAGCGCCAGCGCCGCGCCTCGGCGCGGCCGATGGCCTCCACCGTTTCGGCCGAAAGCACGAGACCGTCGCGCGTCTGCTCGTCGATCCGCTCCATCGTGCCCGCCGCGCGTGAAAGCAGCGCAGGCGCGTTCCCGATCAGCCGGCCGAGGCTGCCAAGCTCTTGTGCCGCGTCTTCGATCCGGCCGATCGGTCCGAGATGGCGCTCGATCCACTCGCGCACCACGGGCTCGGCCGTCGCCCACATGTCGAGCTTGGGGTCGAGTGCGCGCCCGACCCCTTCGGCGACGACCATGGTCTTTTGCAGCAGCAGAAGCTCGGGCCGGGTGCGCATGTCGAAAATCGCAGTCACCTCGAAGAGCAGCGTCAAAAGCTTCGCCATCGAGATTTCATCCGCGCGCCGGTCATGGATCGGCTCGCCGATGGCGCGGATCGCCTGCGCGAAATCCTCGATCGAATGATGGGAAGGCACGTAACCCGCCTCGAAATGAATTTCGGCGGTCCGCCGCCAGTCGCGATTGATGAAGCCGAAAAGGATCTCGGCGAGGAATTTGCGCTCCTTCGGCCCGAGCCTTCCCATGATGCCGCAATCGACCGCGACGAGGCGGCCATCGGCGTCGACGAAAAGATTTCCCGGGTGCAAATCGGCATGGAAAAATCCGTCGCCGATCGCCTGCTGGAGAAACGATTGGATCAGCACGCGGGCCAACCGAACCGGATCGTGACCGGCGGCGAGAAGGGCTGCACGGTTCGACAACGGGATGCCGTCGACCCATTCGATCGTGAGCACGCGCCGCGCGGTGCGTTCCCAATCGACGGCGGGCACGCGAAAATCAGGATTGTCCTTGGTGTTTTCGGCAAGCTCCGAAAAAGCCGCGGCTTCGAGCCGAAGATCCATCTCGATCGAGACCGAGCGCGCAAGCGTTTCGACGACGGAAACGAGCCGCAAGCGCCGCGCCTCCACCGAATTGCGCTCGGCGCGGCGGGCCGCGAAAAGAAAGGAATCGAGATCGCGCTGGAAACGGTGCTCGATTTGGGGTCTCAGCACCTTGACCGCGACGGTGCTGGTCGAGCCGTCGGCATTGTTGATCTCGGCGCGATGAACCTGCGCGATCGAAGCGGCGGCGATCGCGGGCCCGAATTGTTCGAACAATTGCGCAACCGGCTTGCCGAGACCCTCCGCGACGGCGGCTTCCGCTTCCGCTTGCGGAAACGGCGGCATGCGGTCTTGCAGCGTTTCGAGATCGCGCGCGATCGCGATGCCGACGACATCGGGCCGCGTTGCCAGGAACTGGCCAAGCTTGACGTAGGAGGGCCCGAGCCGGGTGAGGGCCACGGCGAGACGCACGGCGCCGGGGCCGGCATTGCGGCGCTCGATCATCCGCGCAAGCCGCAATAGCAAACGCGACCCCGGCGGCACGGCGGCGGGATCGACAAGCGCCAGCACGCCCTCGCGCGCCAGCACCAAACCGGCATGCGCCAGGCGCAGGAGATGAAAGAGACCGCTCAACGTCGCCTCAAAGCCGCCAGCCGGAGTGAAGCGCGACGATGCCGCCGCTCATCGCGATCCATTGGGCGCGGGAAAATCCGGCCCTTCGGATCATGGCGGCGAAATCCTCGGGCCGCGGAAACTGGCGAATCGACTCGACGAGATAGCGATAGGATTCGGCGTCACCGACGACGAGGCGGCCGATCTCGGGGATCAAGCGGAAGGAATAAAGTTCGTAGAGCGCATCCAATCCCGGGATCTCAGTCGAGGAAAATTCGAGGCAGAGAAAACGTCCGCCGGGCTTCAGCACCCGGAAGATTTCGTCCAACGCGCGCTCGATCCGCGGCACGTTGCGGATGCCGAAAGCGATCGTCGCCGCGTCAAAGCGTTTTTCGGGAAACGGCAGGGCTTCGGCATTGGCCTCGACGAAATCGGCCCGGCCGGCGAGCCCGTGTTCTGCCGCGCGCTCCCGCCCGACCGCGAGCATGTCGTTGTTTACGTCGACGATGGTGACGCTCACCCCCGGGCCGCCGGCAGCCAGCGCGCGAAACGCCACGTCGCCGGTACCGCCGGCAAGGTCGAGCAATTCGAACGGCCGCGCGTTATTCGGCGGCCGCAAGCGGGAGATCAGTGCATCCTTCCAAGCCCGATGCAGCCCTCCCGACATCAGATCGTTCATCAGGTCGTAGCGGCGCGCGACTCGGTGAAAGACGTCGTCGACGAGCGCCTGCTTTTGTTCGAGCGGCACGCGGCGGAAGCCAAAGTGGGTTTCGGTGCGGTCGGTCGGCAAGGGATCACCAGCGATCGGCGCCGGACCATAGCGCGCGCGCGAACTTGGCGCTATGACCGCCAGAGCGATCTCGAAAGAGCGTAAAGATGCCCGAACTTCCGGAAGTCGAAACGGTCCGGCGCGGCCTCGAACCGGCCATGCAGAGCGCGCGCTTTCTGAAGGTGGAGGCACGGCGGCAAAATCTGCGGTTTCCGCTGCCACGCAATTTCGTCGAGCGCCTGGAAGGAAACTCGGTGACCGGGCTCGGGCGGCGCGCCAAATATCTGCTGGCGGATCTGTCCTCCGGCGACGTCCTGTTGATGCATCTCGGCATGTCGGGCTCGTTTCGCCTCGCCAAGCCCGGCCAAGCGCGAACGCCCGGCGACTTTCACCGCGAGCGCTCGAAGGACGACAAACACGATCATTTGCTGTTCCACATGTCTTCGGGCTGGACGGTCATTTTCAACGATCCGCGCCGTTTCGGGTTTATGAAAATCGTGCCGCGCGTCGATCTTGCGCGCGATCCGTTGCTGCGCGCGCTCGGCCCCGAACCGCTCGGCAACGAGTTCGACGCGGCGATGCTGGCGGCCGCCTGTCGCGGCAGGAAGACGAGCCTGAAGGCGGTGCTCTCGGATCAGAAAGTCATCGCTGGCCTCGGCAATATATATGTGTGTGAGGCGCTGCACCGGGCGCATCTATCGCCGAAGCGCCGGGCTTCGACCATCGCGGGCAAGCGCGGCAGGCCCAACGCTCATGCCGAGGCGCTCGTCTCCGCCATTCGAGACATCCTGCAAGACGCCATCGCGGCCGGCGGGTCGTCGTTGCGCGACCACCGCCAGACAAACGGCGAGCTGGGATACTTCCAGCATCGCTTTCGCGTCTATGATCGCGAAGGCGAGCGCTGCGTCACCCCCGGCTGCCGCGGCAAAATCCGCCGCCTCGTTCAGCTCGGCCGCTCGACCTTCTATTGTCCGGTCTGCCAGCGCTAGCCGTCAATTGCGCGGATGGGCCGTCTCCGCTAGGCAACGCGAGCAGGAGGATCCGTCATGGCTTATGACAATATTCGCGTTGAGACGCGCGGCCGCGTCGGCTTGATCACGCTCAACCGCCCGAAGGCGCTGAACGCATTGAACGGTGAGCTCGTCAGCGAACTCAATCAGGCGCTCGACGCGTTCGAGACGAGCCCGGAAATCGGCTGCTTGCTGCTCACTGGCTCCGAAAAGGCGTTCGCCGCCGGCGCCGACATCAGGCTGATGCAGCCGCTGACCTATCCTTCGACCTATGTCGAGGACTTCGTCGCTCCCTGGGAGCGCGTCGGACGCTGCCGCAAGCCGATCATTGCCGCCGTCGCCGGCTTTGCGCTCGGCGGCGGTTGCGAACTCGCCATGATGTGCGACATCGTGATCGCGGCGGATAATGCCCAGTTTGGCCAGCCGGAAATCAAGCTTGGCGTGATGCCCGGAATTGGCGGAACGCAACGGTTGCCCCGCTTCATCGGGAAAGCCAAGGCGATGGACTTATGCCTGAGCGGCCGCATGATGGATGCTGCGGAAGCGGAACGCGCCGGTCTCGTGTCGCGCGTGGTGCCGCTTGCCTCGCTTCCGCAGGAAGCGATGAAAGCCGCCGAGGCCGTGGCATCGATGTCGCTTCCGATCGCGATGATGACCAAGGAAAGCGTCAACCAGGCTTACGAGACCACGCTTGCCGGCGGTATTCGCTTCGAGCGGCGCCTCTTTCAATCCATGTTTGCGATCGCGGATCAAAAGGAGGGCATGTCGGCCTTCATTGAGAAACGTCCGCCCGGGTTCCAACATCGTTGACGCCTCCGATGGCTCGGACTATAGGGTCCGCCGTCGCGGCGGCCTTCGGTCGCCGCGAAATCTTCTTGTCGGAGAGGTCAAGACCTGCAACAACCCGGCGCAGGTGCCTACATTGAGTTCCTTTGGGACGGATTGAAATGGCGAATACGTCTTCAGCCAGAAAGGCCACGCGCAAGATCGCGAGGCGCACCGCGATCAACAAGATGCGCGACTCCCGCATGCGAGGCACGCTGCGCGTCGTCGAAGAGGCGATTGCCGCCGGCGACGGTAAGAAGGCGCGCGAAGCGCTGTCGAGAGCCGAGCCCGAGATCATGCGGGCGGCGCAGAAGGGCGTGATTCACAAAAATTCTGCGTCGCGGAAGGTTTCCCGCCTTGAGGCGCGGGTCCGCAAGCTCGGTTCCTGATCCGATCTTCGAGTTTGGCGATGTAATACGGCGGCCATGGGCCGCCGTTTTCAATTTTTTCCTTGTATGCGTCCCTGGCGCCACGAAAAAAACCAAAACGTGGTTTGCGGCGATCGATCGCAGCACCAAAAATATTTTTGCGTGACGGTTTCGATGGGCTACCCGCCCCCACGCGTCAAAAAAAAATAAAATCCAGCAGAACCTTGCGACCCAAAGGACAATCGGGGTTCGAATTTTGCCGCTTCCGGCGTTTTCACGCCGCTGGGCGCGAAAAAATCGTCGCGCCGCTCGTGTCCCGCGCGGCAACGCCTTGGTTCTGGAGATTCTGCGAGCACCCTCAGCGTCTTGGCGCGTTGCTCGTCTCGCTTCGGTCCGCGCGATTCGCGAGCGAGGCTCTCCGCGCAGCACTTCTCGAAGCGAATTGGGTTGCGCCTCTACAGGGTGCTGTGTATCGTCGAAGCCACTTTCCGGGGACTTCCTCGAACGATCAGCAGCAAAGTGCAGATTTGTACACTCATCGTCGATGAGGCGGGATGTGTCGTGACTTCTTGGTTGATCGCGTATTCGTTGAGTCAGGGTTTCGGCGCTTGTGGGTTGCGTGTGTGTTTCGGACGAGCAAACTTGGATGCCTTCAAGCGGTCGTTCGAAGCACCGTCAAACTGAATAACAAGATACATCTTTGATGCCGTCGAGCTTTTTCGATGGCGCATGGGGCGGTCATGTTTTCGAACGGATATCGGGCGCGGCGAAAAGCCGCGGCCAAGAAAAACAATCATCAAGTTGCCGGACACGCCTTGCGGCGCGCGGCAGCGCAAATCCACCCGGCGGCAAGCCAAAGCGTGGTTCCGCCCTTCGGTCTGATAGAAGGGGGCTTTCGCAGGCTGTAACCCGGTTCGCGCGGAGATGACGGCGTTCGATTTCGAGTCGTCCGTCAGTATTCAAGCGAATCTTCGAGGCATATTTTTCTCGAGCGGGAGCCCGCCATGGCAGCCCATAAGCAGGAAATAACCGACAACAATGCGACGCGATGGGATCGCGTGCGGCGTCGCTTGCGTGTCGAAGTCGGCGATGATGTCTATTCGAGCTGGTTCGCCCGCATGGAGGTCGAGGACTGCGACCCCGAATGCGTGAAGCTTTCCGTGCCGACCCGGTTTCTACGAAATTGGATTCAATCGCATTATACCGATCGCTTGATTTCCCTTTGGCGGAACGAGACGCCGACCCTGAAACGCATCGATCTGATCGTCCGCTCCGCGATGCGCGGACCGATCTTGGCCGCCGGCGCGCCGCCTTCCAAAAACGCCATGGGCATGCGCGTAGCGGCGACGGGAAAAACGGCGGCCTCCCCGGGGATGACGATTACGAGCCGGCCGGACAAATCCGGCGGCTCGCCGCTCGATCCGCGGCTCAGCTTTTCGACCTTCCTCGTCGGCCGCTCGAATGCGCTCGCCCACGCGGCCGCCCGCCAAGTCGCCGAAGTCGAGGCGGGAACGGTCGCGCGGTTCAATCCGCTGTATGTTCATTCGGCGGTAGGCCTCGGCAAAACCCATCTGCTGCAGGCAATCGCCTGGGCGGGTGAGGTGAATGGACGGCGCGTCAGCTACCTCACCGCCGAAAAGTTCATGTACGGCTTCGTGGCCGCGCTCAAGAATCAATCGGCGATCGACTTCAAGGAAGCCTTGCGCGGCATCGATGCGCTGGTGATCGACGACTTGCAGTTTCTGCAGGGAAAAACCGTCCAACAGGAATTTTGCCACACCTTGAATGCGCTCATCGATGCCGGACGCCAGGTCGTCGTGGCGGCCGACCGGGCGCCGCCCGAGCTTGAGACCCTGGAAGAGCGTGTGCGCTCGCGGCTCGCCGGCGGGCTTGTGGTCGAGATCGGGCCGCTGGAGGAAGAACTCCGGCTGCGCATCCTCGAGGGCCGTGTCATGGCGCTGAAGGCGGAGCATTCCGGTTTCGACGTTCCGGCCGCCGTGATTTCCCATGTCGCCCGCCAGGTCACGCAGAACGGGCGCGATCTCGACGGCGCGGTCACCCGCCTGCTCGCCCATAATCAACTGAGCGGCCGTCCGATCACAGTGGAGCTGGCGGACGAGGTCATTCGCGACCTCATTCGGCCCTCCGATCCGCGCCGCATTCGGGTGGAGGACATTCTGCGGATCGTCGCCAAGCACTACGGGGTCAGCCGGGCGGATCTCCTTTCCTCCCGGCGTACCGCGAATGTCGTGCGTCCCCGCCAGATCGCCATGTATCTCGCCAAGACCCTGACGCTGCGCTCGCTGCCCGAAATCGGGCGCCGCTTCGGGGGGCGAGACCATACGACCGTGCTGCACGCCGTCCGCAAGATCGAGGGGCTCGTTTCCGGCGACAAGGTGCTGGCCGAAGAGATTGAGGTCTTGAAGCGTATGTTGCAGGAATAAGAGGTTTTTCCGGCCGGCGCTCTTGCGGAAATCGCAACAAGAAGCCAATGTTTTGCGCCGGCGCTCGAATAAGCGCGCCGGATCCGGGGAATGCGCGTCATCACTTGGATTTTGCATTCATGAAGGTCACGGTCGAGCGCAGCGAGCTCGTCAAATCGCTCTCCCATGTTCACCGCGTGGTGGAGCGCCGCAATACGATTCCGATTCTCGCCAACGTCTTGATCCGCGCCGGCAAGAACGGTCTCGAATTAAAAGCAACCGATCTCGATCTCGAAATCGTCGAAACCTTGCCGGCCGAGGTCAAGCAGGCCGGCGCCACCACCGTGCCCGCGCACATGATCTACGACATCGTTCGCAAGCTTCCCGAGGGCGCACAGATCGAGCTCCAGTCGGGCAACGATCGCGGCTCGCTCGCGATCCGCGCCGGGCGGTCGCGCTTCACGCTGCAAAGCCTGCCGGAAACCGATTTTCCCGATCTCGCCGCCGGCGAGTTGCCGCACCGCTTTTCGCTTCCCACCGCCGATCTCAAGCGCCTCGTCGACAAGACGCAATTTGCGATCTCGACCGAGGAGACGCGTTATTATCTGAACGGCATCTATTTGCATGCGGTCGAAGAAAAGCCGGTGAAGCTGCGCGCGGTCGCGACCGACGGCCATCGCCTTGCCCAAGTGGAAATGCCGGCGCCCAAGGGAGCGAGCGAAATTCCCGGCGTGATCGTGCCGCGCAAGACGGTCGCGGAAGTGCAGCGCCTGGTCGAGGACGGCGGCGAAGAGGTTGAGATCGAGCTCTCGCCCTCCAAGATCCGGTTCTCGTTCAACAAGGTGGTGCTGACCTCGAAATTGATCGACGGCACGTTCCCCGACTATGTGCGGGTGATCCCGGCCGCGAACGACAAGACGCTCGTGGTCGAGAAAGCCGAATTCGCCGCCGCCGTCGATCGGGTCTCAACGGTCTCGAGTGAGCGCGGTCGCGCGGTCAAGCTTTCGCTCACCAGCGGAAAGCTGACCCTGTCGGTCACCAATCCCGATTCGGGCAGCGCCACCGAGGAGCTCGAGGTCGAATACGACGCAGAGGCGCTCGATATCGGCTTCAACAGCCGCTATCTCCTCGACATCACCGCGCAACTCGAGGGCGAGAAGGCCGAGTTGAAGCTCGCCGATCCCGGCTCGCCCACGCTGTTGCGCGACCAGGACGCGGCCGGCGCGTTGTACGTGCTGATGCCGATGCGGGTGTGAACCGTCCGAACCCGTCGCCAAATCCAGGCCCGCGGCGCGCGGCCGCCGGCGTCGCCATTCGCCGCCTGCAGCTCGCGAATTTCCGCTCTTACCGCAGGCTCGACATTCGCACCGGCCGCGGCCCGCTCGTCCTGATCGGGCCGAACGGCGCCGGCAAGACCAATTTTCTCGAAGCGATTTCGTTTCTCGCCCCCGGGCGCGGACTGCGCCGGGCAACGCTGGAGGAAGCGGCGAGAAGCGAGGGCGACGGCTCGTGGGCGGTTTCCGCCGAGGTTGAGGGCGCGCTCGGCCCGGTTCAGCTCGGCACCGGCATCGATCCGCCGGCCGAAGGGGCGCTACCCCTCCGCCGCTTCCGCATCGATCAGGAGAAAGCCGCTTCCGCCGCCGCTCTCGCCGATCACCTGCGCGTCGTGTGGCTGGTGCCGGAGATGGACGGCCTGTTCCTCGGGCCGGCGAGCGAGCGCCGCCGCTTTCTCGATCGGCTGGTCTTGGCGATCGACGCCGAGCACGGCACGCGCGTCTCGGCGCTTGAGCGCGCGCTGCGCTCGCGCAACCGTCTCCTCGAAGATGCCGCGCCAGACCCGCGCTGGCTCGATGCGGTTGAGCACGAAGTCGCCGAGCTCGCGGTCGCCGTCGCCGCTGCGCGCGCCGAATGCGTGGAGCGGCTGCGCGCGGAGATCGCGGCGGCGCACGATCCCACTTCTCCTTTTCCCGATGCCGAGATCGGGCTCGACGGCTGGATGGAATCCGCGCTGCGGGAATCCTCGGCCATCGAGATCGAGGATCGCTACCGCCAAATCCTGCATGAATCGCGTGAGCGCGACCGTGCCGCCGGGCGCACCCTCGACGGCCCTCACCGCACCGACCTTGCGGTGGCGCACGCGCTGAAACGAATTCCGGCGGCGCGCGCCTCCACCGGCGAGCGCAAGGCGCTGCTCGTCGGGCTGGTGCTGTCGCACGCGCGGCTCGTCGCCGCGATGCACGGCTTTCAACCGGTCATGCTGCTCGACGACGTGTCCGCCTTTCTCGACGCCGAGCGGCGGGTGGCGCTGTTCGCGGTGATCGAGCGGATCGGCGCGCAGGTGTTCATGACCGGCGTCGACGCCTCGGCCTTCGCCGCGCTCGGCGGCGCCGCCGAACGCTTTGCGGTGAGCGCGGAGGGCATCGTTCCGCTGGCCTGAAACGGCGGCAATTTCCCCGCAGAAAAGGGCATTATTTGTTTGCGTGACATCGCTAAAAAATGATTATATATCAAATACTTAACAGGATGCACTTTATTCTAGGCGCGGCCCTCGTTTCGTGCCAAACGGGACCCTAAATTAGAGTCGATTTTTCAAGCGATTCGAGGCCTCCCCCCATGGCCAAGCCCGCCCGCAAAATGAGCCCCGCCAAAGCCGGCGCCGCCAAATCCGCCGCCGCCAAGGCCGGCGCGTCGAAGAACGAATACGGCGCCCAATCCATTCAGGTGCTGAAGGGCCTCGACGCCGTGCGCAAGCGCCCGGGCATGTATATCGGCGACACCGACGACGGCTCGGGCCTGCACCACATGGTCTACGAGGTGGTCGACAACGCCATCGACGAGGCGCTGGTGGGCTTTGCCACCCACATCGAGGTCGAGCTCAACGCCGACGGCTCATGCACCGTGACCGACGACGGCCGCGGCATTCCCACCGACATGCACAAGGAAGAGAAAGTTTCCGCCGCGGAAGTGATCATGACGCGGCTGCACGCCGGCGGAAAATTCGACCAGAACACCTACAAGGTCTCCGGCGGCCTGCACGGCGTCGGCGTCTCGGTGGTGAACGCGCTTTCGAGCCGGCTGGATCTCACCATCTGGCGCGACGGCCGCGAATTTTTCATGCGCTTCAAGAACGGCAAGGCCGAGCATCCGCTGAAGACCGTCGGCAAGGCCACGGAGCGGCGCGGCACCCGCGTCACCTTTTTCCCCAGCCACGACGTCTTCACCAACACCGAGTTCGATTTCGCCACGCTCGAGCACCGGCTGCGCGAGCTCGCCTTCTTGAATTCCGGCGTCAAGGTCACGCTCGCCGACCATCGCGGGCCGGTGCCGAAGATCGAGGAGATGCGCTACGCGGGCGGCATCGAGGAGTTCGCGCGCTATCTCGACCGCAACAAGCAATCGCTGATCCCGCAGCCGATCGTGATCAAGGGCGAGCGCGAGAAGATCGTGGTCGAAGCGGCGCTGACCTGGAACGACAGCTATCACGAGAATATCCTGTGCTTCACCAACAACATTCCGCAGCGCGACCGCGGCACGCATTTCACCGGCTTTGCCGCGGCGCTCACGCGCGAAGTGATCCGCTACGCGGAAAATTCCGGGCTCGGCAAGAAGGAGAAGGTGGACCTCTCCGGCGAGGATTGCCGCGAGGGCTTGACCGCGATTCTGTCGATCAAGGTGCCCGATCCCAAGTTCTCCTCGCAGACCAAGGACAAGCTCGTCTCCTCGGAAGTGCGCCCGGTGGTCGAGACGGTCGTCGCCGATGCCCTCCAAGGCTGGCTCGACAAGCATCCGTCGGAAGCCAAACACCTCGTTTCCAAGGTGGTCGAGGCGGCCGCCGCGCGCGAGGCCGCGCGCAAGGCGCGCGAGCTCACCCGCCGCAAGGGCGCGCTTGATATTTCGTCGCTGCCGGGAAAGCTCGCCGACTGCCAGGAGCGCGATCCCGCGAAATCCGAGCTGTTCCTGGTCGAGGGCGATTCGGCCGGCGGCTCCGCGAAACAGGGGCGCGACCGCGCCTTTCAGGCGGTCCTTCCCCTTCGCGGCAAGATCCTCAATGTCGAGCGCGCGCGCTTCGACAAGATGCTCTCCTCGCAGGAAATCGGCACGCTGATCACCGCGCTCGGCACCGGCATCGGCCGCGAGGATTTCGATCTGACGAAACTGCGCTA
>Ga0207505_100005_pt1 | contig 63913 bp, 54 predicted proteins | sample NitcycUWRROWE17A_FD_188207 | JGI IMG/M metagenome (GOLD analysis project Ga0207505, IMG submission 188207) | Soil microbial communities from Arlington Agricultural Research Station in Wisconsin, USA - Nitrogen cycling UWRJ-ROWE17-A (SPAdes) | ecosystem: Environmental > Terrestrial > Soil >... | reverse complement strand
GGGTTCCCATTCCGGGTCGCCGCCTTGTCGCTGAGCGCGCGCGCATGGCATTCTTGCGTTCTCGCTGCGCATCATTCGCGAGCTAAAGTCAAAACTCTCCGCCCGGCCACGAACGGGCGAAGGTGGGGCGATGAGACTGAGGCTGTTCGCCTTGGCAGCGTTCATCCTGTTCGCGGTGCCGGCCGTTGCCGCCGCGGACGAGTTCGCGCGTCTCAACGCGCAGATCCTCAACGATCCCGCCAACGTCGAGATCAATCTTCGCTACGCGCGGCTCGCGGAAGAGCGCGGCGAGCCGCGCAAGGCGCTCGCCGCCTACGAGCGCGTCCTCGCCTATGACCCCAACAACGCCGAAGCAAAAAGCGGCCTGGAGCGCATCCGCGTCAGAATCCTTCCGGCCGTCACCGAAATCTTCACCGAGTTCGGCGCCGGCTGGGACTCGAATCCGCACCAGGTGCCGACCGGACGGAGAAGCGACGTCGATTTGTTCGGCCGCATGTCGGTGCGCGACGAGCGCAATCTGTGGGATACGCGCTGGCGCACCACCGGCCTGTTCATCGGCAATCTCTACCGGGAGAGCAGCGACCTCGACTACGGCTACGCCTCCGCCGCCATTGGTCCGGTCTATGCGGTCAGCCCGTCCTTCACCATGCATCCGGCGATCGGCGGCACGGTTTCCTATTTCGACCATCACTTGTTCTATAGCGAAGCTTTCACCAGCCTCATCTTCGAGGGCTACCAGGGCGGCATGGTGCAGACCTATCGCTTGCGCGGCGGCTTTCGCGACTTCGACAACTTCTTCCCGGCGAGCCAAGGATTCTTCGCCGACGCCACCGCGAAATTCGCCAAGCCCGAGCTGCTCGTGGCCGGCGACCTCTTGATCTTTTCGCCGTGGGTGCGCTGGAGCGGCGTCGGCGGCACGTTTCTCGTCAATACGCCGACCGTGGGCGTCTCGAATGACGTGCAACTCGGCCGCTACGGCGAGGGCGGCGCGCGGGTTGAATATTACATGACGCTCGCCGACTGGCTGGTCGCCGGCGCGAATTTTTCCTTTAACCAACGCGAATATGCCAAGTCGCCGCTTTCGGCTGGCGGCTTCCTCAAGCGCCGGGACGATATTTATTCGCCGGGCGCCTCGCTCATCTTCCGTCACGTACTGAGCGTGCCGGGCGATATCCGGCTCGATTACCGCTACGAGCGGGACAATTCGAACGATCCGATGAGCAGCTACATCGACCACATCGTGACACTGACCTACGCCCGCCGCTGGTAGGCGCGTTCGCGGGTCAGGCTCTTGCCGCCATCAACAATGACACGATCACGACATAGGTCGCGTCGTGCAAGAATTGATCGATGCCGAGCGTCCACCAGAACCGCGCGTCGTCGGCGGCCAATTTCAGCCGCGTGTTGACCTGGTCCTTCGTCCAGTCGAGGTGATAGTGGACGACGAACTCGCCGACCATGATGGCGAGGGCGAGCCGCAGCGACGGCGCGATCCATAAGAATACCGGCGTGGTGCCGAGCGCGTGCAGGCCGGCGTGCAGCAGGCCGCCGGGATGGCCGTAAATTCCCTTGTTTCGGTACTGGTAGGAGGTCTGCAAAAAGAAATCGAATACGAGATGCTTGAAGAGCAGGATCAAGATGCCGACCAGCGCGATTTGTCCCGGATCAGTCATGGCGTTTCCAATTATTCGGATCTTAAAGGGCGGTGTCTGTGATGGCGGTCACTTTTCCAGCGCGGTGAAGGCGCCGTCCCAATCGGGGGCCGGCGGCCGGGCGCGGAAATCCGCGACACGGGCGGCAAAAATGGAATAATAGGTGTCGAGCGCGGCGATGCCAAGCGCCCGGCATTCCCCGATCGCGGCCTCGGCGACCTCCCATTCCTGCCCCCGATAGGCGGTGAGAAACCGCTCATGCTTCAACTTGAGCCGGGCATGCTGATTGCGGTCGCCGTCGAGCAGATCCAGCAGCGTATAGATGCGCACCGGCCGGACGCGGCCTTTCACCCGAACGAGGTCGAGCTCGAGCGCGGCAAACGGGCCGGATCCGCCGACGGTCCGCTCGCCGGCGATCGCGGTCATGCCGTACATCTTCGATAAGCCTTCCAAGCGCGAGGCGATGTTCACCTCGTCGCCGATCGCGGAATAATCGAAGCGCTGGGCGGAACCGAGATTGCCGACGCAGCAATTGCCGGTGTTGATGCCGACCCCGATTTTGACCAACTCGAATTTACGGCCCTCGGCCGCCGCGCGCTCCTGCCAATCTGCATTGAGCGCATGCATGCGCGCGGCCATGTCGAGGGCGGCATTGCAGGCGAGCCGGGCGTGATCGGGCTCGTCGAGCGGCGCGTTCCAGAACGCCATGATCGCATCGCCGATGTATTTGTCGATGGTGCCGCGGTGGGCAAGGATGATCTCGGAAAGCGGCGTGAGCAATTGGTTGATGAACGTCGTCAGCTCGTGCGCGCTCATGCCTTCCGAGATCGAGGTGAAATTCCGCACGTCGCAGAACAGGAGCGTGATCTCACGCACCTCGCCACCGAGCTCCAACTTGTCGGGATTGGCGATCAACTCGTCGACCACTGCCGGCGCCACGTAGAGCCCGAAGGCGCTCTGGATTTCGCTGCGCTGCAGCTCGACCCGCCGGTAGACGTAGAACGTGGCGGCGCCCACCAAGAAGATCAGCCCGAGCGCGGGATAGAGCGGGTCGAACAACAGCCCGGCATATTGATAAGCAAGCCAGCCGGCGAGCAACAGCCCCGCGACCACGACAAGGCCGATCATGCTGGAGGTGCGGGCGGGCACCCGCGGGAAAACCGCGGCGAGCAGGATGCCGAGCGCCACAATCGCCAATTGCTCCGCCGCCAGCGCGTAATCGGGCCGCGTCAGCGATTGCCCGCTGGCGACATGCTCGATCATCTGGGCGATGATTTCGACACCGGGGATCACCGGGTCGATCGGGGTGGCGCGCAGGTCGAGCAATCCCGGCGCACTGGTGCCGATGAGAATGATGCGGCCCGAAATTTCCTGCTCGCTCGCCTCGCCCGAAAGCACGCTGGCGGCGGAAATGAAGCTCTCGGGCGTCGAGGCGCGAAACTTCATCCAGATCGCGCCCTGGGCGTCGGTCGGCACTTCGATCGCGCCGATGCGGATGTGATTGAGGCCCGAGTTTTTCCCGAAGGCGGTCTCCCCGCTCGCGTTGGATGCCTTGAGCACGAAAGTGGAAGCGCCTTGCGCGACCCGCAGCGCTTCCGCCGCGAGCGAGGGCATGAAACCGTCGCCGAGCCGGTAGACGAGCGCGACGCGCCGCACCACCTGGTCGCGGTCCGGGGTCCAGTTGAGGGCGCCGATTCCCTTGGCCGCGTCGTTGAGGAAATCGAGGTTGCCGGTGGCGCCGGAGAACGGGACCATGAACGGGCGCGGATCGTCGCCGGCGACGGCGAAGCCCGCTTTTCGCGGCAAGGAGGCGGTGCTTTTTACGCCGGAGAGCGTCGCGCCCAAGACGCTCGGCGTCTCCTTCAACGCCGCCGTGAACACCTCATCATTGGTCCGCGTCTGGGCGACGAGGGGGGCGACGAGGACCGCCTGCTCGGGCGGCATGCGCTTCAGCACCTCCTCGAGGGAAGTGCGGTCGGCCTCGGGAAACATGACGTCGAAGGCGATGGCGGCGGCGCCCTTCGCAACGAGCTTTTGCAGCAGCTCGGCGAGCACCGTGCGCGGCCACGGCCATTGGCCGAGCTTGGCAATCGAGCGCTCGTCTATGTCGACGATGCGGACGGGCGCGTTTTTGTCGAAGGCCTGCGGCGAAAAGCGCTGATAGCTGTCGAAGGCGATCAGCCGCAGCCCCTGCACGAAGAACGGATCAAGCGCGCGCACGGCCACGGCCGCCGCGATCACGCTTGAAACCAGGAGGATGTAGAAGCCGCCCGCGCGAACCTTCATCGCCTTCGCCTAAAAGAACGGGAAGGGTTATACATCGAATTGAAAGCCCTGCCTGCCGGGAGGAGTTTATGAATATCGGACCGTTGCATATCGGGTTAGCCGAATGGTTCGCAGTGTTGGGCGCGGTATTTGCCGCCGCGACCTATGCGATGCAAACCATGGTGCCCTTGCGCATCGCCGGCATCATCAGCAATGTGTTCTTTATTTTGTTCGGCTATTTCAGCAAGTCCTACCCCACGCTCTTTCTTTATCTTCTGTTGCTGCCGCTGAACGCAATACGACTGCGGCAAATGGTGGAACTCGTGAATCAGGTCAAACGCTCCTCGGCGGGCGACTTGTCGATGGAATGGCTGAAGCCGTTCATGACCAAGCGCCAATATTTCGCCGGCGACATCCTCTTTAACAAGGGCGATGCAGCCGACGAGATGTTCTACACGGTGACGGGGAAGTTTCTCCTGCCCGAGCTTGGCATCGAGATCGGGCCGGGAGCGCTGGTGGGCGAATTGGGCCTGCTCGCGCCCGAGAACAAGCGCACCGCGACGCTCGAATGCCTGGAAGGCGGCGATGTGCTCACCCTCAACTACGACAAGGTGCGCGAGCTTTATTTCCAGAACCCGCAATTCGGCTTTTACTTCCTCAAGCTCACCAGCGAGCGGCTGATGCAAAACATCGCCCGCCTGGAAGCGCGCCTCGAAAGCAAGCAGGCGGCCGCGGCCGCCGGCCGTTGACGGGCGCGCCACTTGCGGCCGCCTTTACAGATCGGGTTGGCGGGGCTCGGCGCCGTCGGGCGCGAGGTCGCGCGCAGGCTGGTCGCGGGAATTCCCGGCCTGCGGCTCGCGGCGATCGCCGTGCGCGAGCCCGAAAAGGCGCACGGCGCGCTCGCGGGCTTCGGCCGGGACGTGAAGATTCTCTCCGCGCAGGCGCTCGCCGAGCATTGCGACGTCATCGTCGAAGGCCTGCCGCCGAAGGAATTCCGCACGGTGGCGGTTCCCGCGATCGAGCGCGGGCGGATTTTCGTTCCGTTGAGCGTAGGTCAGTTGCTGGAAAACGGCGACCTTGCGGCGCGCGCGCGGGAGACGGGCGCGCGCATCCTGGTGCCGACCGGCGCGCTGTTGGGGCTCGATGCCGTGCGCGCGGCGGCCGAGGGCACAATCCGCTCGGTCACCATGGTGACGCGAAAGCCGCCGGCGGGATTGGAAGGCGCGCCGTATCTCGCCGGGCGAAACATTTCGCTCGCCGGCCTGAAGGCGCCGCTGAAAGTATTCGACGGCTCGGCGCGCGAGGGGGCGCGCGGATTCCCGGCGAACGTCAATGTCGCCGCCGCCCTCAGCCTCGCCGGCATCGGGCCCGATAAGACGCGGCTCGAAATCTGGGCGGACCCGGGTGTCGAGCGCAACACCCATCGCATCGAGGTCGAGGCCGACACCGCCCGCTTCTCGATGACGATCGAGAACGTGCCGTCGGACAATCCGCGCACCGGACGGATCGTCGCGCTCAGCGTGGTGGCGCTGTTGCGGGGGCTCACTTCGGAGCTGCGGGTGGGGACGTAGAAAATCGTCCCGCCCCGCGGGACGAGCCGCGAGCAAGCGGCGGGTGACGCGGCGGGCGGAATGTCCTAAGGTCGCGGCCGAAATCCAAACAAAAACCCGGCGAGGAGCGCGATGTACACCGAACTCGGACTATTCATCGGCGGCAAATGGGCGAACGGCGCGGGACGCAAGAGCGAGCCCGTGATCAATCCGGCGAACGAGAAGCCGCTCGCGGATCTCCCGCACGCCTCGAAGAGCGATCTCGACGAGGCGGTCGAAGCCGCCAAGAAAGGCTTCGAGACGTGGCGCAAAACCACCGCCTGGGACCGCGGCCGCGTCATGCGCAAGGCCGCGGACCTGATGCGCGAGCGCGCCGATGCGATCGCGAAAATCCTCACCCAGGAGCAGGGCAAGACGCTCGCCGAAGCCAAGGGCGAGGTGCTCGCCGCCGCCGACGTGATCGAATGGATGGGCGAGGAGGGAAAACGCGCCTATGGCCGCATCATCCCCTCGCGGCTCCCCGGCACGCGGCAGATGGTGACGCAGGAGCCGGTCGGCATCTGCGCCGCTTTCACCCCGTGGAACTTCCCGGCGATCACGCCGGCGCGCAAGATCGCGGGCGCGCTCGGCGCCGGCTGCTCGCTGATCCTGAAAGCTTCCGAAGAAACGCCGGGCACGGCGGTCGAGATGGCGCGCGCCTTCGCCGATGCGGGCTTGCCCGCGGGCGTGCTCAACCTCGTATTCGGCATCCCCGGCGAGATTTCCGAGCATCTGATCGCCAAGCCCGAGATCCGCAAGATCTCCTTCACCGGCTCGATCCCGGTCGGCAAGCACCTCGTCAAGCTCGCCGCCGAAACGATGAAGCGCGTCACCATGGAGCTCGGCGGCCATTCGCCGGTGATCGTGTTCGACGACGTCGACCCCGAAAAGACCGCCGACGCCGCGGCCGCCGGCAAGTACCGCAACGCCGGCCAGGTCTGCATTTCGCCGACGCGCTTCTACGTGCAGGAAAATTCCTACAACAAGTTCGCCGCCCGCTTCACCGAGAAGGCAAAGGGATTGAAGCTCGGCGACGGCCTCGACAAGGATACGCGCATGGGGCCGCTCGCCAACGCGCGCCGGCTCGACGCGATGAACACCATCGTCGCCGATTGCCAGAGCCGCGGCGGCAAGCTCGCCACCGGCGGCAAGCGCCACGGCAACCAGGGTTACTTCTTCGAGCCGACGGTGGTGACGGACCTGCCGGACGACTCCAAGCTCATGACCCAGGAGCCGTTCGGACCGGTGGCGCCGATCATCCCGTTCAAGACCTTCGACGAGGTAGTGGCGCGGGCGAATTCGCTGCCCTTCGGGCTCGCGGCCTACGCCTTCACCAACAACGCCAAGCAGGCGGCGGCGATCGGCGACGCGCTCGAAGCCGGCATGGTGGGCGTCAACACCTACGCCATCTCGATGGCGGAGACGCCGTTCGGCGGCGTCAAGGAAAGCGGCTACGGCCACGAGGGCTCGGTCGAAGGCCTGGAGATGTACACGGTGAAGAAGTACATCGCCCAGGCCTGAGTCGCTCCGAGCAAGCTGCGGTTTTTCGGCAAGATCGCTGGCGGCCTTTCGGCCGCCAGTTTGCTTTTACCGGCCGTGAAATTACCCGCCGTCCACAGCTTTTCCGCCGCTGGCGCCGATGCGCAGGGTTTGGGGCATTCGCGTGTTCAAATAGGCGGGAAAATCAACGCCATACCAGCCGCCGCATCCCGGGCGGCCACAACGGATGAACGGGTTTTTCGTGTTACATTTTCGGCTCGCCGCGCTTCCTCGACAAGCCCATCTGGCCCCGCCAGCATCGGCCGCGCCAAGCTTCATTCAAGTCATCGCCGGAACCAATCGAGCATGGACGAGGCGAGCGATGAAGAGCTCATGCTGCGCGTCGCGAAGGGCGACGAGCGGGCGTTTCGCGCGCTTGTGCCGCGCTACGCCGCGCGCGCCATCGCGCTCGCGCGCGGGATCACCGGCAACGCCGCCGACGCCGAGGAGATCGTGCAGGATGCGTTGCTGCGCGTTTGGGTCAATGCGCCGCGCTGGCGGCCGCAGGCGGCCTTTCGCACCTGGTTCTACCGCATCGTTTTCAATCTTTCGCTCAACCGGCGGCGGCGCGCGCCGTTTCTGCCGCTCGCCGAAGCCGGCGACCCGCCCGACCCGGCCGCGGGCGCCGGCGAGCGGCTCGAGCGCCGTGAGGTCGATCACGCGGTCGCGGCCGCGATCGCGGCGCTGCCCGAGCGCCAGCGCGCCGCGATCGTGCTCACTTACGACGAGGAACTGAGCAATGCCGAAGCCGCGATGGTTCTGGGGACGTCGGTTTCCGGCATCGAATCCCTGCTCGTGCGCGCCAAGCGCACGCTGCAGGAAAAACTCGGCCCGCTCCTCGAGGAGCGCTGACAGGGAGATCGGCACATGAACCGCATCGACGAACTCATCGCCCGCCGCCTGCAGGCGGACCGCGAGGCCGGCGAACGATCGGCGGCGCGCGCCCTATCGGCGCTCGCCGCCAAGCCGCTGCCGCGGCAACGCCGGTCCTGGTCGAGACGCTGGCCGAGCGCGCTGTTGAACAACGATTTCGCCTTGGCCTGGCCGCGGCTCGCGGCACTTGCTTGCGTGGCACTGCTCGGCTGCACCGTCGGCTTTTTCGGTCCCGGCACGCGCGCTTTCCAGCGCACGGGCTGGACCGTCGCCGTCGCGCAGAATTCGGACGCCGACGTGAGCGGGCTCGTGTTCGAGCCCGAGCCTTTGACGGGAGCAAAGCCATGATTTCCGCTCTGTCCATCGCCACCGCCGAGGATCGGACGTCGCGCCGGATCGTGCTGTGGTCGCTCGGCTTGAATTTGTTTTTCATCGGGCTGGTGGCGGCGCTGCTCGTGCGCCTTTCCATCGCGCCCCCCGCCACGGCGCCGATCGATCGTAGCGCCAACGGCCGCATCGAACGAATCGCGGCGATCCTGCCCGCCCCCGACGCGGAAGTGATCCGCGCCGAATATCGCGCCAAGGCCGCGCCCGTCGACGCCGCGCGCGGCGAGTTCGAGCGCGCCATCGACGCGGTGCGGCAAACCTTCCGCGCCGAGCCTTACGATACCGGCGCCACCCGCGCGGCCATGGCGGAAGCGCGCGCCGCGCGGCAAAAGTTCGAGCTTTTGCTGCATGACATCATCGCCTCGGCGGTGAGCAAAATGTCGCCGGCGGGCCGGCAGAATCTCGCCGACTGGTCGCCGTCAGGCCGCAACACGGGTACAACGAACCGTTAGGGCTTGGACAGAATCGCAAAAGATCGGGCCATGAGCGGCGCAAGAACAACCGCGTCCCTGCGACAGGAGGCGACCCGCCGGCCGTACGGCGGCGCCGCGGTCGTTGCCGCGGCGTTGCTGTCGCTCGCCGCCTGCGTGCCGAGCGCCGAGCGGATCGACGCCGCGCTCGACGTTCCCGAGGGCTATCGCGCGGCACCGCGCGGCGCGGCCGATGCGGCGCCGCCCGCGCTCGATTGGTGGCGCGGCTTTCGCTCGGCCGAGCTCACCGCACTGATCGAGGAGGCGCAGACCGTCAATCTCGACATCGCCGCCGCCGCCGCGCGCATTTCGCAGGCCGATGCGCAGGCGCGGGTCGCGGGCGCGGCGCTGCTTCCCCTCGTCAATGCCAATGCAAGCGTCACGCATTCGCGCGCCTCGATCGCGACGCGAGGCACCGGCGGCGCCGGCGGCTTTCCCCGCGAGGGCAATCTCTACGAGGCCGCGCTCACCGCGAGCTACGAGGTCGATTTCTGGGGCAAGAACCGCGCGCTGCTGGAAGCCGCGCGCGACACCGCGGTGGCGAGCCGCTTCGACCGCGAGGTCGTGGCACTCAGCACGATCGCGAGCGTCGCCAACGCCTATTTCCAGGTGCTGGCGGCGCAAGACCGGCTGGCGCTCGCGCGCGACAACGTGCGAAGCGCCTCGCGCATTCTCAACCTGATCAAGCAACGGCTCGAGGCCGGCACCACCTCCGGCCTCGAGGTCGCGCAGCAGGAAAGCCTCGTCGGGCAGCAGCGGGCGCTCATTCCGCCGCTCACGCAAACGCTGCGTCAGAACATCGTGACGCTCGCGGTGCTGATCGCGCGGCCGCCCGAGCGCGTCAACATCCGCGGCGGCTCGATGTCGAGGCTTGCGATCCCGCGCGTGACGCCCGGCCTGCCATCGGATCTCCTCACCCAGCGTCCGGACATCCGCGAGGCCGAGGCGAACCTGGCATCCGCCAACGCCAACGTCCACGCCGCGCGCGCCGCGTTCCTGCCGAACATCCAGTTGACCGGCCAGGACGGCTTCCAGAGCGCCGTGTTGCGCCACCTGTTCCGGCCGGAAGCGCTGTTCTTCTCGGTCGCCGCCAGCCTCACCCAGCCGATCTTCGACGGCGGAACGCTGCTCGGCCAACTCGAGCAGCAGAAGGGCAAGCAGGAGGAATTGCTGCAAAGCTATCGCAAGGCGGTGATCTCCGGCTTCGGCGACGTCGACAGCGCGCTCATTGCCGTGGAGCAGACGGCGTTGACCGAGCGCGCCGAACGCCAGGTGGTGACCAGTTCGCGCAAGGCGTTCGAGATTTCCGAGACGCGGCTGCGCGAGGGCACGGTCGATCTCGTGAGCGTCCTGCAAACGCAACAGACCCTGTTCCAGGCACAGGACGCGCTCGCCCAGGCACGGCTGCAGCGCCTGCAGGCGATCGTCAGCCTTTACCAGGCGCTCGGCGGCGGCTGGCCGCCGGTGGAAGCGCAAATCTATGCGACGGCCGATCCGGCGAACCCGTGGGGCAATATCAGACCATGAAAATTTCGATTCCCAAGGTCGGCAAGGACCGCCGCAATATCCTGATCGCGCTCGCCGGTGTTTTTGTCCTCGCCATCATCGGCGCCATCGTCACCCAGTCGCTCGTGGGCGCGGGCCGTCAACCGGGCGGGCGCGGACGCGGCGGCGACGAAGGCCCGGTGCCGGTGCTGGCGGCCGCGGCGAGCGTCGCCGACGTGCCGGTCTATATCGACGGCGTCGGCACGACGAGGGCGCTGAACACGGTGACGGTGGTCTCGCAGATCGACGGCAAGCTGATCAAGGTTTCGTTCAAGGAGGGGCAGGACGTCGAACGCGGCTATGTGCTGGCGGAGATCGATCCCGCGATCTATCAGGCGCAATACGACCAGGCGGTGGCGAAGAAAGCGCAAGACGAAGCGCAGCTCGCCAATGCGCGGATCGATCTCGATCGCTACACGCGCCTCGCCGCGACCAATTCCTCAACGCGCCAACAGCTCGACACGCAGAAGGCGCTCGTCCAGCAATTGGAGGCACAAATCCAACAGGACCAGGCCGCGATCGACAACGCGGCCGCGACGCTTGGCTACACCAAGATCGTCGCCCCGATCGACGGCCGCACCGGCATCCGCCAGGTCGACGAGGGCAACATCGTGCGCGCGACCAACGCCACCGCGCTCGTCACAATCACCCAGATCAGACCGATCTCGATGCTGTTCAGCCTGCCGCAGCAGGAGCTCGCGCGCATCAACAAGGCGTTTGCGGCGGGTCCGCTCGCGGTCGAGGCGCTCGGCGCGGACAACGTCACCGTGACCGACAAGGGAACGTTGCGGGTGGTCGACAATCAGGTGGACCAAACGACGGGAACGGTGAAGCTGAAGGCCGAATTCCCCAACTCGGACCTGCAACTGTGGCCCGGACAATTCGTCAATGTCCGGCTCCTGATCGATACGTTGCGCGGAGCGATCGTCGTCCCGACCGCGTCGGTGCAGCGCGGGCCGAACGGCACGTTCGTCTTTGTCGTGCAGAACGGCGACACGGTAGCCGTGCGCGCCGTGAGCGTCACGCAACAAGACGAGAAGCAGACCGTCATTTCGTCGGGACTTGAGGCCGGCGATCGGGTGGTGACGACCGGCTTCACGCGGCTCGCCGACGGCAGCAAGATCGTGATTTCGAATCGTGAAAACGCGGACAATCCCCCGTCCGCGCAACCGGCGGACAAGGGCGAGCGCGGCAAGCGCAAGCGAAGCGAGACGGCGCCGGGATCGCCGCAATGAACGTCTCCGCCCCCTTCATCCACCGCCCGATCGCCACCTCGCTGCTCGGCATTGCGGTGATGCTCGGGGGGCTGCTCGGCTATCTGTGGCTTCCGGTGTCGGCGCTGCCGCAGGTCGACTTTCCGACCATCCAAGTGACGACGCAGCTTCCGGGCGCTAGCCCCGACACCATGGCCTCCCTCGTCACCGCCCCGCTTGAGCGCCAGTTCGGCCAGATCCCGGCGCTCTCCACCATGACGTCGTCGAGCTCCTACGGGATCAGCCAGATCACCCTGCAGTTCGACCTCAATCGCGACATCGACGGCGCGGCGCAGGACGTGCAGGCCGCGATCAACGCTGCCGGCTCCACGCTGCCGCGCAACCTGCCCTATCCCCCGACCTATTCGAAGGTGAACCCGGCGGACGCGCCGGTGATCACGCTGGCGTTGACCTCGGAGACGATTTCGCTGCGCGCGATCAGCGATCTCGCCGACACCCTACTCGCGCAGCGCCTGAGCGAGGTGAGCGGCGTCGGGCACGTGTCCGTGCAGGGCGGCATTCGCCCCGCCATCCGCATCCAGGCCGACCTCGCCCGCCTTGCCGCCTACAGCCTCGGCCTCGAGGAGCTGCGCGCGGCGATCGTCGGCGCCAACGTCGCCGGACCCAAGGGCTCGCTCGACGGCGCGCACCAGTCCTACACCATCGCCACCAACGACCAGATCGCGGCGGCGGCGGCCTACAAATCCGTCGTCGTCGCCTACCGCAACGGCGCGCCGGTGATGCTCGACGACGTCGCCGACATCTTCGAGGGGCTCGAGAACAACAAGGTCGCCGGCTTTTATCATGGCGCGGCGGCCGTGATCATCGACATCCAGCGCCAGCCCGGCGCCAACGTCATCGAAACGGTGCAGCGTATCCACGCCGAGCTGCCGCGCCTGCGGCGCGCCATACCGGTCGGCGTCGAACTTACGGTGGTGAGCGACCGCACCGATACCATTCGCGCTTCGGTCCGCGACGTTCAGTTCACCCTCGTGCTCAGCGTCGTCCTCGTCGTCCTCGTGGTGCTGATTTTCCTGCGCACGATCCGTGCGACGATCATCGCCGGGGTCGCGCTTCCCTTGTCGCTGATCGCGACCTTCGGCGTGATGTGGTTTTGCGGTTTCAGTCTCGACAATTTGTCGCTGATGGCGCTCACCATCGGCACCGGCTTCGTCGTCGACGACGCCATCGTGATGATCGAGAACATCGTGCGCCACATGGAGGACGGCGAAAGGCCGTTCGAGGCGGCGCTGCGCGGCGCGCGCCAGATCGGCTTCACGGTGATTTCGCTGACCGTCTCGTTGATCGCGGTGTTCATTCCGCTCCTGTTCATGACCGGACTCGTCGGCCGCATGTTCCGCGAGTTCGCGCTGACGCTCACGATCGCGGTCGTCACCTCGGCGATCGTCTCGTTGACGCTGACGCCGATGATGTGCGGCTGGCTCCTGCGCCACACCGAGGACCGGCCCAGCGCGCTCGGGGCGCGGATCAATCTATGGGTCGACTGGAGCGTGGATGGCTACCGCAAGAGCCTTGATTGGGTGCTCGCGCGCCAGACGCCGACGCTGATCCTGACGGCGCTCACGCTCGCCGCCACCATCGTGCTCTACATCATCGTGCCCAAGGGCTTTCTGCCGCTGCAGGACACGAGCCTGATCACCGCGGTGTCGGAAGCGGGCGTGGAGGTGTCGTTCACCGAGATGCGGCGTCTGCAGGCGCTCGCCGCCGAGGCGATCCGCAAAGATCCCGACGTGACCGGCGTGGTTTCGGTGGTGGGCGTGAGCCCGGTCAATCCGACGCCGAACGCCGGCCGCTTCACGATCACGCTGAAGCCGCGCAACGAGCGGCGCGCGAGTGTCGTCGAAATCGTCGGGCGGCTGAAAGAGTCGACGGCGCCCATTCCCGGCCTCGTCGTCTATTTCCAGCCGGTGCAGGATATCCAGATCGGCACGCGCGCGAGCCGGGCGCAGTATCAATACACCCTCACCGGAACCGATTCCGGCGAAGTGACGGAGTGGTCCGACAAGCTCACGCAGCGGCTGCGCGCGCAATCGGTCCTGCGCGAAGTCGCCTCCGAAGCGCAGGAAGGGGGCCTGCGCGCACTCATCAACGTCGATCGGGAACTCGCCGGCCGCCTCGGAATTTCGATGCAGGTGGTGAGCGACACCCTCTACGACGCGTTCGGCCAGCGGCAAATTTCGACGATCTACGGCCAGGCCAACCAATATCGCGTGATCCTGGAAGCGATGCCGCAATACCAGAGCGATCCGGGCTCGCTCGCCAAGCTCTACGTTCCGGCGGCCGCACCGCAGGCTTCGTCCGCCGCCAACGCGCAAAATTCGCTCACCGGAATCACGCAAACCGGCCCGAGCACGCAGACGTCGGCGACCCCGACCACCCAGGTGCCGCTCAGCGCCTTCGCGACGCTCGAGCGCACCGTCGCCCCGCTCGTGATCATGCACGAGGGGCAGTTTCCGGCGGCGACAATCAGCTTCAACATCGCCCCCGGTGCGGCGCTGTCGGACGCGGTCGCCGCGATCTCCGCGGCGCAACTGGAAATCGGCATGCCGGCGTCGGTGTCGGGCAGCTATTCCGGCGACGCCGCGGAGTTCGCCAAGTCGCTCGCCGGCGAGCCGTGGCTGATCCTCGCCGCGGTGGTGACCATCTACATCATCCTCGGCGTGCTCTACGAGAGCTTCATCCATCCGTTCACGATTCTCACCACGTTGCCCTCGGCCGGCGTCGGCGCCTTGCTCGCGCTGATGATCTGCGGGCAGGACCTTTCGATCGTGGCGCTCATCGGCATCGTGCTCCTGATGGGCATCGTCAAAAAGAATGCGATCATGATGATCGACTTCGCGCTCGAGGCCGAGCGCACGAGGGGCCTGTCGGCGCGCGATTCGATCATTGAGGCCTCGCAGCTGCGGTTCCGGCCGATCATGATGACGACGCTGGCGGCGCTGTTCGGCGCGCTGCCGCTGGCGCTCGAAAGCGGCACCGGATCGGAGCTGCGTTTTCCGCTCGGCATCACCATCGTCGGCGGCCTCCTGCTCAGCCAGTTGCTGACGCTCTACACCACGCCGGTCATTTATCTGGCGATGGAACGGCTGAAGGCGCGGCTCGGCAGGACGACGTTGCTGTCGCGGCGAGACGCCGCGGGCAAGCGCAAGGGGCCGCCTTCCCGCGTGCCGCGGGCGGCCGAGTAGATCATGAATTTCTCCTACCCCTTCATCCGGCGCCCGGTCGGCACCACGCTGTTGGCGGTCGGGCTCTTTCTCGTCGGTCTTGTCGCCTATGCGTTCTTGCCGGTGGCGAGCCTGCCGACGGTCGACTTTCCGACGATTCGCGTCTCGGCGAGCCGGCCCGGCGCCGATCCCGCCACCATGGCGGCGACGGTCGCGGCGCCTTTGGAGCGCAGGCTCGGCGAGATCGCCGGCGTGACCGAAATCACCTCGGTGAGTGCGCTTGGCAACACCAACATCACGGTGCAATTCGACCTCGGCCGCGGCATCGATCGCGCGGCGCGCGACGTGCAGGCGGCGCTCAACGCCGCGCTCAGCGATCTTCCGGGCGACTTGCCGGCGCTGCCGACGTTCCGGAAGTTCAATCCGGCCGCTTCGCCGATTATCATTCTCGCCCTCACCTCCGACACCATGCCGGCGAGCGCGCTTTACGACGTGGCCGACACCGTGATCGCACAGCGGCTTTCGCAGGTCGACGGCGTCGCCGACGTCACCGTAAGCGGCGCCGAGCAGCCCGCGATCCGCGTGCGCGTCAACCCGATCGCGCTCGCTTCGATGGGACTCGGCATGGACGACGTGCGCGCCGCGATCGTCAATTCGAACGCCGCCGGGCCGACGGGCGTCTTCGACGGCGTTCAACTCGCACGCACGATCGCGATCAACGACCAGATGCGGAACCCGCGCGAATACGATCCGGTCGTGGTCAAGACCGCGAACGGAACCGTGGTGCGGCTTTCGGCGGTCGCCTCGGTGCAGCGCGGCACGCGCAACACGCGCTCGGCGGCCTGGTTCAACAAGCAGCCGTCGGTCCTCCTGATCATCACCAAGCAGGCGGACGCGAACGTGATCGAGACCGTGGACCGCATCAAAAGCCTGCTGCCGGAACTCAGACGCTGGATTCCCGCCAGCGTCGAGGTTTCGACGCTGACCGACCGCACGCAGACGATTCGCGCGAGCGTCTCCGACATGCAGCTCACGCTGCTGGCGACGGTGGCGCTGGTGATGATGGTCGTGTTCGCGTTCCTGCGGCGGGCGACGCCCACGATCGCGGCCGGCATCACGGTTCCGCTCTCGCTCGCCGGAACTTGCGCGGCAATGTGGCTCGCTGGCTTTTCGATCGACAATATCTCGCTGATGGCGCTCGCGGTCTCCGTCGGCTTCGTCGTCGACGACGCCATCGTGATGATCGAAAACATGTTCCGTAACCTCGAACAGGGCCACTCGCCGTTACGCGCGGCGATCGAAGGCGCGCGGCAGATCGGCTTCACCGTCGTGGCGATCAGCGTTTCGCTGATCGCCGCGTTCATTCCGCTACTGTTCATGGGCGGAATCGTCGGCCGCCTGTTTCGCGAATTCTCGGTCACGCTCGCCTTCGCCGTGGCGATCTCGACGATCGTCTCGATTTCCGTGACGCCGATGATCTGCGCGCACTTCGTCAAGGCGCCGCCGGGCACCGACGCCACCCGGCTCGACCGCCTGATGGAAAGCGTGCTTGCTGTGATGATCGCGTTCTATGCGCGAACGCTTGCGGCCGTGCTGCGCTTTCGCCTGCTCACCATCGCCGTCATGATCGCGACGGTAACGCTCACGGTTTTTCTCTACGTCAAGGTGCCGAAGGGTTTTTTCCCGCAGGACGACACCGGTCTCGTCTTCGCCAGCACCGAGGCCTCGACCGACATTTCCTTCCCGGCGATGCGCGAACTGCAGCAGCGCGCGGTCGAAATCGTGCTCGCCGACCCGGCGGTGAACGGCATCGGTTCCTCGGTCGGGGCGTCGGGCTTCAACCCCTCGGTCAATCAGGGGCGGATGTTCATCAACCTCAAGCCGCTTTCGGAGCGCGGCACGACAACGGCGCGGGTGGTCGACCGCCTGCGGCTAAAACTCGCGCGGCTCGCCGGACTGCGCGTCTTCATGGTGCCGGCCGCCGACATTCGCGTCGGCGGCCGCAGCGGAAAATCGCAATATCAGTTCACCCTGTGGGGCTCGAACATTGAGAAACTGCAACAATGGTCGCCGCGCGTTCTCGATCGCCTGCGCACCATCCCCGGCCTCGTCGACGTCACCACCGACCGCGAGCAGGGCGGGTTGCAGGCGAATGTCGTGATCGACCGCGTCACCGCGGCGAGGCTCGGCGTCGATATTTCGGAGATCGACAGCGCGCTCAACAACGCCTTCGCCCAGCGGCAGATTTCCACGATCTTCACCCAACGCAATCAATATCGGGTGATCCTCGAGATCGACCCGGTCTTTCAGCGCGATCCCTCCGACTTGTCGCGCGTGTACGTGAACGGCGCGGGCAACGCGCAGGTTCCGCTTGCCAGCGTCGCGCGCTTCGAGAAGTCGACCGCGCCGCTCGTGGTCAATCACCAAGGCCAGTTTCCGTCGATCACCATCACCTACAATCTGAAGCCGGATGCGAACATCGAGCAGGCATCGAACGACATTCAGCGCGCGATCGCCGAGATGCACCTGCCCGACTCGATCCGCTCGGATTTCGCCGGCGACGTGCGCGCCTTCGCGCAATCGGCGGGCGCGCAGCCGCTCCTGATCCTCGCCGCGCTGATCGCGGTCTATATCGTGCTCGGCGTGCTCTATGAGAGCCTTGCGCATCCGCTGACGATCATCTCGACGCTGCCGTCCGCCGGGCTCGGGGCGCTGTTGGCGCTCGTCATCACCGGCAGCGAACTCACCGTGATCGCCTTCATCGGAATCATTTTGTTGATCGGCATCGTGAAGAAGAACGGCATCATGCTCGTGGACTTCGCGCTGGAAGGCCAGCGGCAGCGCGGGCTTACGCCCGACAAGGCGATCTTCGAAGCGTGCATGGAACGCTTCCGGCCGATTCTGATGACGACGATGGCCTCGCTTCTCGGCGCGCTTCCCTTCGTCATCGCGACGGGCCCGGGATCGGAATTGCGCCGGCCGCTCGGCATCACCATCATCGGCGGGCTGTTGGTCTCGCAGGCGCTCACGCTCTACACGACGCCCGTGATCTACCTCATGCTCGACAAGCTGCACCGCCGCCTCGGCGGCGCCGCGCAGGGTTCGCGCGAGCAAACGGGCGGCGGGCGGAGAAAGCCGCGCGGGGCGCTCCAGCCCGCGCCAGCGAGCCGCTAGTGTCCCGATTCCGAAGTTCGTAAGCACTCGCCGCACACTCTGATACGAACTTCGGAATCAAAGGGACACTAGCAACTCTATGACCCTAGTGCCCCTTTGAACCCGAAGTTCGCAGCCGAGCTTGCTGCACGGTATGTGCGAACTTCGGGTTCGGGGCACTAGTAGGCTCAGGCCTTCCCCCACACTTCGACGGCGAGTTCGACGATCATGCGCAGCTTCGCCCATTGTTCGTCCTCGGCGAGGATGTTGCCCTCCTCGGTCGAGGCAAAACCGCATTGCGGGGAGAGGCAAAACTGGTCGAGGCCGGCGTATTTCGTCGCCTCCTCGATGCGGCGCTTGATGTCGTCCTTTTTCTCCAGCGTACCGGTCTTCGAGGTAACGAGCCCGAGCACCACGATCTTCTTGCCCTTGGGCAGAAAGCGCAGCGGCTCGAAACCGCCGGCGCGCGCGCTGTCGTATTCGAGGAAATAGCCGTCGTAGTCGACGCCGCCCAGCAGAATCTCGGCAACCGGCTCGTAGCCGCCTTCGGCAATCCAGGTCGAGCGGAAATTGCCGCGGCAAACGTGGGTCGTGATGGTCATATCGCCCGGGCGGCCGGCGATCGCGTAGTTGATCGTGCGCGCATAGATGGCGGGAAGCTTCTCGATGTTCTCGCCGCGCGCACGCGCTTTTTTGCGTTGATCTTCCGAACACAGATACGCCCAGATCGTGTCGTCGAACTGCAGATAGCGGCAGCCCACGTCGTAGAAAGCGCGCACCGCCTTGCGGTAGGCCTTGGCGAGATCGTCGAAGAAGAGGTCGAGATCGGGATAGGCTTCCTTGCTGATGGCCGCGCGGCCGCCGCGATAGTGCAAGACCGAGGGCGAGGGAATCGTCATCTTCGGCGTTGCCCGCGTATGCGCCTGCAGAAACTTGAAATGGGAGAGCATCGGATGATCGGCGGGAAAATCGATCTTGCCGACGACGCGCACGTTCTCGGCCTTGGTCTGCACGCCCGTGAATTGAATGCCCTCGCGCGTGTCGTAGAGCTCGACGCCGTCCAGGCATTTCAGAAAATCGAAATGCCACCAGGCGCGGCGAAACTCGCCGTCGGTGGCGAGCCGCAAGCCGGTTTGTTCCTGTTGCTTGACGATCTTTTCGATCTCGCGGTCCTCGACCGCCGCGAGCGCTTGGGCGGTGATTTCGCCCTTCTCGCGCCGGGCGCGCGCCGCCTTCAAGGGCGGGGGGCGCAGGAGACTGCCGACCATGTCGGCGCGGAACGGCGGCCGCGTTCTTTGCATCGGCCGATCCTCGCGAATTACCCGTCGCCGTCAAATAAAAATCCTCCCCGGATCGCTCCGGGGAGGGAATTGCGGCGCGTAACGAGAGGCTTTGATCAGCTGCCGCCCGTGGCGCCCGTCAGGACCGGACCGAAGTACTCCCAGCGCTCGCCGGTGAACTTCATCATCTGGTTCTGGTCGAGCGGATAGAAGTCGGTCGCGCTGGTGTTGGCCTTGATGCCCGGCAGGAAGAGGTCCTGCTGAAGATCCTTCAGGTTCGCGGCCTGTTTCATCACATTCTCGCGCGTGAGGTTGTCGCCGCACTGCTTCAGCACCTGGACCATCGTCTGGCCGACGCTGTAGCCATAGGCGCTGAGGGCGTTGGTCTTGTCGCCTTCGGGGAAGTACTTGTCCATGAAAGCGAAAAAGTTCTTCACGCCCACATCGTTCTTCCATTGCGGATCGGTTACATCCTTCAGATAGCCGGTGCTCAGGATGCCCTTGGAGTTCTCGAGACCGGCTGGCTTCAGGACCGAAACCAAGGAGCTCGAAACCTGATTGAGGATGTGAACCGGCTTCCAGCCGATTTCCGCCGCCTTCTTGATCGCTTGCGCGGCGAATTTCGGCGTGGTGACGTTGAAGAAGATGTCGGCGCCGGAGGCTTTCAGATTGATGATCTGACTGTCGACCGTCGGATCGGCGACCTCGTAGGGAACCTCGGCGACGATCATGGACTTGGCCTTGTCGCCGAGACCGTCCTTCAAGCCCTTGACGTAATCCTTACCGTAGTCGTCGTTCTGGTAGAGGATGCCGATCTTGCCGTTCGGATGGTTCTTCAGAATGTACTGGGCGTAGATGTGGCTCTCGCTCTGGTAGCTGGGCTGCCAGCCCATCGTCCAGGGAAAGTTCTTTGGGTCGCCCCACTTGGTCGCGCCGGTGGCGACGAAGAGTTGCGGCACCTGCTTCGCGTTCATGTACTTCTGGATCGCGGTGTTCGACGGCGTGCCGAGGCTCTGGAAGATCAAGAGCACTTCGTCGCTCTCGACGAGCTTGCGCGCCTGCTCGACCGCTTTGGGCGGGCTGTAGCCGTCGTCGTAGGAAATGAAGTTGATCTTACGGCCGTTGACGCCGCCTTCGGCGTTGACCTTCTTGAAGAAGGCATCGATCGTCTTGCCGATCGTGCCGTAGGCGGAAGCCGGGCCGCTGTAGGGATTGATGTTCCCGACCTTGATCTCGGTGTCGGTTGCGCCCGGATCGTATTTCTTCTGCGCCGCGGAAGGGCCCGCGGTTCCGATTGCCATTCCCAGCACCATCGCTGGGATCAGGTATTTGTGCATGTGCATTTTCTTACCTCCCTTGGATTCGGCCGCTTCAGCGGCTCGCTCGCGCGAACCGCATCACGACCAGTCGAACCAGTCCGGCAAGGCCGGACGGCATCAGATAGATGAGCAGGATTAGCATTATACCATAGACCGCGCCGGCGAGGCCCTTGGATACGTGTTCGGCGATGTTCGGAACAAACAGCACGAACCAAGCACCGAACAATGCGCCTGCGATCGAGCCGACGCCGCCGACCACAAGCCCAACGAAAAGCGCAACCGAAAGAGCAAAGGTGAAGCTATCGGGCGCCACGAACTGCACGACGATTCCGCCGAGCGCGCCGGCGACCCCGGTATACAAGGCGCTGACGCCGAAAGTGAGGGATTTGTAGAGCGAAAGATTGACGCCCATCGCCTTGGCGGCGATCGAATTGTCGCGGATCGCCTTGATGGCGCGGCCGGTGCGGCTGCTGACGAGATTATAGGCGCACAGAAACAGCGCCAGCATCACCGCGAAGGTGAAATAATAAAGCCACTGGTCGGGGTTCAAAGGCAGGCCGAACGGCGCGTTCGGCTTGAGGATGACGATGCCCTGCACGCCGCCGGTCCAATGCTCGAACGGGGAGAGTTTGAGGATCTGCGGCATCGCGACCGCCAGCGCGAAGGTGGCGAGCGCGAGATAAATTCCTTCGAGCCGCAACGCAGGCAAGCCGAACAGGAAACCTGCGACGAAACAGATGATGCCGGCGATCGGCAGCGTCCAATAATAGGCGACGTCGTACTGATCCATGAGGATTGCCGCCGTGTAGGCGCCGATGGCGTAGAAGGCGGAATGACCGAGCGAGAACTGGCCGTTGAAGCCGGTCAACAGATTGAGGCCGAGGATCGCGATGGCGTAGACCATCGCCAGCGTCAGCTGAAAGACGAAGAAGTTCTTCACCACGAACGGCATCGGCAGCACGATCAACAGCACCAGGCCGAGGATGAGCCACCGCCGGTAAGGCGCGAGCGCGACGGCGAGCGCGCCGAAGAAGGCGATGAGGTCGGTGAAGGCGGAGCGCGTTTTCATTGCCATCACACCCGGTGCACGACGCTGCGGCCGAACAGCCCGCTCGGCTTCACGGTCAAGACAAAGACGATGAGCGCGAGCGCGATCGACAGCTTCAACTCGCTGCCGACATAGGGAATGAACGTGCCGGCGAGATTTTCGATGATCCCCACGAGCACGCCGCCGATCACGGCGCCGCCGGGGCTCGTGAGCCCGCCGACGACGGCACCTGCGAAACCGTACAACAGGATGCTCGCCATCATGTTCGGCTCCAAGAACACCACCGGCGCGATCAACATTCCGGCGACGGCGCCGATCGAGGCCGCCATGCCCCAACCCAGCGCCAACATCCACTCAACCCGGATGCCGACGAGACGGGCGGATTCGGGATTGGCGGCGGCCGCGCGCATGGCAAGGCCGATGCGGGTGTAGCGGAAGAACAAAAACAGAAAAACGAGCAGCGTGACCGTGACACCGGTCATGCCGGCGTCGTGCGCGCTGATCAGGCCCTCGCCAAGCACCGAGTGGGTTCCGAACGGACTCGGAAAGCTCTTGATCTGGTACTCCCAGATGAAGCCGGCGAGGCTGTTGATGACGGCAAACAGCGCGATGAACAGCGCCACATGGCTCAGAATCGGCGCGTTGTGGATCGGCTTCATGATGATGCGCTCGATCAGATAACCGCCGGCAAAGGAGACCGCCAACGTAATGAAGAAGGCCGCCCAGTAGGGAACCTCCCATTGGATCAGCTGCCAGGCGATGAAGGTCGAGAACATCGCCATCTCGCCCTGCGCGAAGTTGAGGTGATCGATCGCCTGGTAGATCATGACGATGGCGAGCGCCATGCAGGCATAAATGCCGCCGGTGGCGATGCCCGCGAGGACCTGGTGCAGAAAGAGTTCCATTTCCCGTTCCCCTAGTAACCCAGATACGCGCGGCGGATATTTTCGTCCTCGCGCAGCTCGCGCGCGGGACCGGCCATGACGACGCGGCCAGTCTCCAGAAGATAGGCGTGATCGGCGAGATCGAGGGCGAGTGCGGCGTTTTGCTCGACGAGAAAGAGGCTCACTTTTTCGCGCTCATTCATTTGTTTGAGGATGGTGAAGACCTCCTGCACGATGAGCGGCGCGAGGCCGAACGAAGGCTCGTCGAGCAGCATCAGCGTGGGGCGCAACATCATCGCGCGCCCGATCGCGAGCATCTGCTGCTCGCCGCCCGAAAGCGTGCCGGCCTGCTGGCGGTAACGTTCGCGCAGCCGGGGGAAATAGCCGAACACGCGCTCGACGTCGGCGGCGATACCCGCCTTGCCGCCGCGCGTGATGGCGCCGAGATGAAGGTTTTCCTCGACGGTGAGGCGCACGAAAGTGCCGCGGCCCTCCGGCACATGGGCGATGCCGAGCCGCACGATATCCTCGGTCGCCTCGCCCGCGATTTGCCGGCCGCGAAAGCGGATCTCCCCCGTCGCCCGCACCATGCCGCAAACCGAGCGCAGCATCGTGGTCTTGCCGGCGCCGTTGGCGCCGAGCAGCGTGGTGATGCCGCCTTCGGCGATCGACAAATCGAGCCCGTGCAGCACCTGGGTGGCGCCGTAATAGGCGCAGATATTTTTTGCCTCCAACAGCGCCGGGCGCGTCACTTGGTCGTCCCCAGATAGGCGCGAATGACTTCGGGATCCTTTTGAACCTCCGCCGGCGAGCCCTCGGCGATCTTGCGGCCGAAATCGAGCACGACGACGCGATCGCAGATCGACATCACCAGATTCATGTGATGCTCCACCAGAAGCACGGTGACCCTGCGCTCGTCGCGAACCCGGCGAATGAGATGGGAAAGCTCGCCGACCTCCTCGTGGTTGAGGCCGCTCGCCGGCTCGTCGAGCAGGAGAAGGCTGGGGCGCGCCGCCAGCGCGCGCGCGAATTCGACCCGTTTCTGGATGCCGAACGGCAGATCCGCGACGCCGCGCGCGGCGTAATCGCCCAGTTCGAAATAATCGATCAGCTCTTCCGCGCTCTGCGCGAGCTCAGCCTCTTGACGCCGGACCCAGGGAAGATGCAGCGCATCGCTGAGAAAATCGCTGCGGCTCTTGCGATGCCCGCCGACCCGCACATTGTCGAAGACGGACATGCGCTGAAACAAAGCGAGATTCTGGAAGGTGCGCGCGATTCCGATATCGGTGATCTTATGCGCGGGTTTGTCGAGAATGCTTTGGCCGTTGAACAGAATATCGCCCTTGGCGGGCGTATAGAGACGGCTCAGGCAATTGAAGAGAGTGGTCTTGCCGGCGCCGTTCGGGCCGATCAATCCGAGCAGCATTCCTTCCGGCAAATCGAACGAAACGTCGTCGAGCGCGATGATGCCGCCGAAATACACGCCGACGTTCTTGACGGCGAGCAGAGGCTCGCCGCCACGCCGCCGCGTAGCGGGTTGTTTCGCGCTCGCACGATCCGATACCATCGAGTCCACGGCCCGGCTCGATCAGAAGCGGATTGCGTTGGATGGCCGAAAGTTTGCGCTCCTGGACATGCTTTCCATCCCCTTTGATCACGCGCGCCCGGCAGCTCTAACGGCTGTTTAAGGCAGCTTCCACATTCCGCGCCATGTTCACAAGGCGCGGACCAATGTCGTGTTCGAGTCGCTCGCGCGTTAATTGAAACGCCGGCGCTCCACAATTGAACGCGAAGGCCCCCGAGCCATCGGCCGGAACCAGCGGCACGCCCACGGCCCGCACGTCCGGCTGCCAGTCGCCGACCGAGATCGCAAATCCCTGCGCCGCGAAATCCTTGATCGCCTGTTCGATTCCCGCGCGCACCTTCGGCCAGCGCTCGCCTTCCCGGCGCGCGATGTGATCCATCAGCCAGACGCGCTCTTTTTCCGGCGTCGCCGCCAGCAGCGCGCGGCCCATCGCCGTGGTGGCGATCGGGATGCGCGCGCCAAGGTCGAGGCGAAGCATCAGGGAAGCGGAGCTGCGGCAATGTTCGATATAGATCAGGTTCAGGCGGTCGCGGCTGCCGAGCGCCACCGAAGCGCCGGTGTAGTTGGCGAGTTCCTGCATGTAGGGCCGGGCGATCTGGCGGATGCGCATGTTGGCGAGCGCCGAGTAGCCGATCGAAAGCGCGGCCGGCGCCAGCTGATATTTCGAAAGCCGCTCGTGATGCGTCAGATAGCCGAGCTTGGTGAGCGTGTAGGTGAGCCGCGAGACGGTGGCCTTGGGAAGCCCGGCGCGGGTGGCGATCTCCTGATTGCCGAGCAGGCCTTCGGTGGCGGTGAAGGCGCGCAGAACGTCGAGACCGCGCGCCAGCGCCACGACGAATTTGCGGTCATGCCCGGACGCCTGTGCCGCGCCCACGCCCACGTCACGACGAGCTTCCGTGCTCCATGTCTCGTAAGCAGTCACCGCGAAGCCACCCGAGGCAGGAATGACAGGCATGAATTGACAGCGATCGAAGCAATTCCTAGCGTCGCGGTCAATCTTGCAGAACGATATTCCGCAATGCGGAATGAGCTATTCGAGCCTGATCAGGGCCATTCGACCTCCACCGGCGACTTGCTTGCCGCGAACAAGCGGGCGCAGATTTCGAAATAACGGCGCCGGGCAAAACTCGGCCAAAGGGAAGGAACGTCATCGTGTCAGGTCCAGTCAGCATGCAACGCGACGGCGCGGTCGCCGTCATCGTCGTCGACAATCCGCCCGTCAACGCGCTCAAGCACGAAGTGCGCGCGGGCATGCTCGAACATTTCACCAAGGCCGCCGCCGACAACAGCATCGAGGCGATCGTGCTCATGGGCGCGGGCCGCACCTTCATGGCCGGCGCCGACATCACCGAATTCGGCAAGCCGATGAAACCGCCGGGCCTTGCCGAGGTCATCGCCGCGATCGAAAAAATCCACAAGCCGACGATCGCCGCCGTGCACGGCACGCCGCTCGGCGGCGGGCTCGAAGTGACGCTCGGCTGTCATTTCCGCGTCGCCGCGCCGGGCACGCGGCTCGGACTTCCGGAAATCAAGCTCGGCATCATTCCGGGCGCCGGCGGAACGCAACTTCTGCCGCGGCTGGTCGGCGTCGAAAAGGGTCTGGCGATGATTCTGAGCGGCGATCCGATTCCGGCGAAGGATGCGCTCGCGGCCGGCCTCGTCGACGAAATCATCGAGGGCGATCTGGTCAAGGGCGCCGTCGCCTTCGCGAAGAAGGTGATCGCCGAAAAGCGCCCGCTCCGGCACGTGCGCGATCTCGACGACAAGATCGCGCCGTTTCGCTCCCACCCCGACAAGTTCAACGAGGCAGCGGCCAACGTGTCGAAGAAGTCGCGCGGGCTGGAGGCGCCGCTGGCGGCGATCGAGGCGGTGCGCGCCGCGGTCACGCTGCCGGTCGACGACGGATTGAAGCGCGAGCGCGAGTTGTTCATGAAGCTCGTCGTGGGCGAGCAGTCGCAGGCGCAGCGCTATATCTTCTTCGCCGAGCGCGAGGCGGCGAAAATCCCCGACATGCCTTCGGGCCTGAAGCCGCGCGAAGTGGCGCGCGCCGTCGTCATCGGCGCCGGCACCATGGGCGGCGGCATCTCGATGAGCTTCGCCAATGCCGGCATTCCGGTGACGGTCGTTGAGACCAACGAAGAGGCGCTCAAGCGCGGCTTCGACACCATTCAGAAAAATTATCAGATCAGCGTGCAACGCGGCGCGCTCAAGCAGGAAGACGCCGACAGGCGCTTCTCGCTGCTCACGGGCACGACCTCGATGGACGCGGTGAAGGACGCCGATATCGTGATCGAGGCGGTGTTCGAGGAGATGGAGATCAAGAAGCAGGTGTTCGGCGCGCTCGACAAGCTCGCCAAGCCGAGCGCGGTGCTGGCGACCAACACTTCGTATCTCAACGTCGACCAGATCGCGCAGACGACGAAGCGGCCGAAGGACGTGCTCGGCACGCATTTCTTCAGCCCCGCCAACGTCATGAAGTTGCTGGAAATCGTGCGCGGCAAGGAAACGGCGCCCGATGTGCTCGCCACCGCCATGGCGGTCGGCCGCAAGATCGGCAAGGTGCCGGTCGTGGTCGGCGTCTGCCACGGCTTCGTCGGCAATCGCATGCTGTCGCCGCGGCAAAACCAGGCGGAGAGGCTCTTGCTCGAAGGCGCGCTGCCGCGCGACGTGGATGCCGCGGCGGTGGAATTTGGCTTCCCGATGGGGCCGTTCGCGATGAGCGATCTCGCCGGCATCGACGTCGGCTGGCGCATCCGCAAGGCGCTCGGCACCCGCAATGAGATCGCGGATCAGCTCGCCGACAAGGGACGCTACGGCCAGAAGACCGGGCGCGGCTTCTATATCTACGAGAAGGGCTCGCGCTCGCCGATCCCCGATCCCGAGGTCGAGGAAATCATCGTCGCCGCCTCGAAGCGGCTCGGCATCGCGCGGCGTGTGATCGACAAGCAGGAGATCGTCGAGCGGCTCGTCTTCCCGATGATCAACGAGGGCGCCAAGATTCTCGACGAAGGCATCGCCTATCGCGCGAGCGACATCGACGTGATCTGGGTCTACGGCTATGGCTGGCCTGTTTGGCGCGGCGGGCCGATGTACTATGCCGACCACCTCGGTTTGGCGTATGTGCGCGACCAGCTCGCGAAATACGCCAAGGTCTCGGGTAACAAATCGCTCGAGCCCTCGCCGCTGTTGACGCGGCTCGCCGCCGAAAATGGAAGTTTCGCGTCGTTCGGCGCGAAAAAATCCGCAGCTTGAGGGGAATTCGCCATGCCTGACGCCGTCATCGTTTCCACCGCCCGCACGCCGATCGGCAAGGCCTATCGCGGCGCCTTCAACATGACCCACGGCGCCGAGCTCGGCGGCCACGTGATCAAGCACGCGGTCGCGCGCGCCAAGATCGAGCCGGGCGAGGTCGAAGACGTGATCCTGGGCTGCGGCCTGCCGGAACGGGCGACCGGCGGCAACATCGCGCGCCAGGCCGCGATCCGCGCCGGCTTGCCGGTCACCACCGGCGGCATGACGGTCAACCGCTTTTGCTCCTCCGGGTTGCAAACGATCGCGCTCGCGGCGCAACGCATCATGTCGGGCGAGGCGCAAGTGCTGGTCGCCGGCGGATTGGAATCGATCAGTCTCGTGCAGGACGGCCGCGTTCCGCCGGTCCATGACAAATGGATCCTCGAACACAAGCCGGCGATCTACATGAGCATGATCGAGACCGCCGATATCGTCGCCGAGCGCTATCAGGTGACGCGCGAATCACAGGACCAATTCGCGCTGGTGAGCCAGAAGCGCACGGCCGCGAGCCAGGCCGCCGGCCGTTTCGACGCCGAGATCGTGCCGCTCAAGACCACGAAGAAGAACGTCAACAAGGACACCAAGGAAGAAACCTTCGAAGAGGTCGAGCTGAAAAAGGACGAGGGCAACCGCGCCGACACCACGATCGAGGGCCTGCGCGCGCTGAAGCCGGTGCGCGAGGGCGGCTTCATCACCGCCGGCAATGCGAGCCAACTCTCCGACGGCGCTTCGGCCTGCGTCGTGATGGAGGCGAAGCTCGCCGAGAAAAAAGGGCTGACGCCGCTCGGCACCTTCCGCGGCTTCGCGGTGATGGGCTGCGAGCCGGACGAAATGGGCATCGGCCCCGTTTTCGCCGTGCCCAAGCTCCTCAAGAATCAGGGTCTTAAGATGGACGACATCGACCTGTGGGAGTTGAACGAGGCGTTCGCGAGCCAAGCACTCTATTGCCGCGACCGGCTCGGCATTCCGCAAGAGCGGCTGAACGTCGACGGCGGCGCGGTCTCGATCGGCCATCCCTACGGCATGAGCGGCGCGCGCATGAGCGGCCACATTCTGATCGAGGGCGGACGCCGCAAGGCCAAGCGCGGCATCGTCACCATGTGCATCGGCGGCGGCATGGGCGCCGCCGGCCTGTTCGAAATCCACTGAGGCCATATCATGGACCTTCGCTTCACCGACGAGGAAGCCGCCTTTCGCGACGAGGTGCGCTCGTTCTTCAAGCAGAACCTGCCCGAAAACATCCGCCGCAAGATGGTGGAGGGGAAAAAGATCGGCAAGGACGACATCGTCGCCTGGCAGCGCATCCTCAACAAAAAGGGCTGGGCGGTTCCGCATTGGGCGAAGGAATGGGGCGGCACCGGCTGGAGCCCGGTGAAGCAGTACATCTTTCTCGACGAGATGCAGCAGGCGCCGGCGCCGCCGCCGCTGCAGTTCGGCGTGCAGATGGTCGGCCCGGTCATCATCGCCTTCGGCAACGAGGCGCAGAAGAAGAAATTTCTGCCGCGCATCGCCAACATCGACGACTGGTGGTGCCAGGGCTTCTCGGAGCCGGGCTCGGGCTCGGATCTCGCTTCGCTCAAGACCACCGCCAAGCGCGTGGGCGGGCATTACGTGGTGAACGGGCAGAAGACGTGGACGACGCTTGCGCAATACGCCGACTGGATTTTCTGCCTGGTGCGCACCGATCCGGAATCGAAAAAGCAGCAAGGCATTTCGTTTCTGTTGATCGACATGAAGACGCCGGGCATCACCGTGCGGCCGATCCAGACCATCGACGGCAGCCGCGAGGTCAACGAGGTCTTCTTCGACGACGTCAAGGTGCCGGTGGAAAACCTCGTCGGCGAGGAGAACAAGGGCTGGGACTACGCCAAGTTCCTGCTCGGCAACGAGCGCTTCGGAATCGCCCGCGTCGGCCTTTCCAAGGAGCGCATTCGCCGCCTGAAGGAGCTGGCCGCGATCGAGCGCGTCGGCGACCGGCCGCTGATCGAGGACGAGCGTTTCCGCACCAAGATCGCCGCGGTCGAGATCGAGCTGAAGGCGCTCGAGATGACGCAGCTCCGCGTCGTCGCCGCCGCCAGGAACGGCCGCGGCAACAAGCCCGATCCCGCCTCGTCGATTCTCAAGATCAAGGGCTCGGAAATCCAGCAGACGATCAGCGAACTCTTGTTCGAGGTCGTCGGGCCCTACGGCCTGCCCTATCAGCCGTCGCAGATCGAGGATGATCGCGTCAACGAGCCGCCGATCGGGCCGGACTATGCCGCGCCGTTGGCGCCGACCTTCTTCAACTGGCGCAAGATTTCGATCTATGGCGGCTCGAACGAAATTCAGAAGAACATCATCGCCAAGGCGATCTTGGGGCTGTAGGACTTGGCGCTGTAGGACTCAGGGCTTTCAGCCATGGACTTCGAGTTGAGTGAGGAGCAGCGCCTGCTCAAGCAGAGCGTCGAGCGGCTGCTTGTGGACCGCTACGGCTTCGAGCAGCGCACCGCCTACATGAAGGCGCCGGGCGGCTTCAGCCGCGCGCTGTGGAAGCAATACGCCGATCTGGGAGTGCTCGCGCTGCCCTTCGCCGAGGAAGACGGCGGCATCGGCGGCGGCGCGGTCGACGTCATGATCGTGATGGAGGCGCTCGGGCGCGCGCTGGTGCTCGAGCCTTATCTGGCGACGGTGGTGCTCGCCGGCGGCGTGCTGCGTCACGCGGGCAGCCAAGCGCAGCGCGCCAGCCTCATTCCGAAAATCGCCGATGGGGGTCTTATTCTTGCGCTTGCGCACGCGGAGCGGCAGTCGCGCTACGATCTCGCCGACGTCGCGACGACCGCCAAGCGCGACGGCGCGGGTTACGTGCTCGACGGCGCCAAGGGCCTCGTGCTGCACGGCGATGGCGCCGACAAACTCGTCGTCTCCGCGCGCGTCGCCGGCAAACCGCGCGACCGCGACGGCATCGCGCTCTTCCTCATCGACGCCAAGGCGAGCGGCGTCTCCGTGCGCGGCTATCCGACGATCGATGGGCTGCGCGCCGCCGAGGTCACGCTTTCCGGGGTGAAGGTCGGGGCGGAGGGCGTGATCGGCGAGCCGGGCAAGGCGCTTGCGGTGATCGAGCGCGTCGTCGACGAAGGTATGGCCGCGCTTTGCGCCGAAGCCGTCGGCGCCATGGAAGTGATGCACGAACTCACCGTCGACTACCTCAAGACCCGCCGGCAGTTCGGCGTGCCGATCGGCAATTTCCAGGTGCTGCAGCACGCCGCCGTCGACATGCTGATGGCCACCGAACAGGCGCGCTCGATGGCGATGCTCGCCGCGATGATGGCGGAAGAGCCGAACGCGGTGGAGCGCCACAAGTCGATCGCCGCCGCCAAGGTGCAGATCGGCCGCTCCGGCCGCTTCGTCGGCAAGACCGCGACGCAGCTGCATGGCGGCATCGGCATGACGATGGAGTACAAGGTCGGCCACTACTTCAAGCGGGTGACGGCGATCGACGTCTTGTTCGGCGACGCCGATCATCACCTCGCCGCGATCGCCAAGATGGGCGGATTGCTCGCCGCCGCCTGACGTTTTTCCGGAAGCATGATCCCGACCGAAAACCGGGGTAGTGTCCTAATTTGAACTTGGCGGCTTCGCCGGGACATCCTTAATGCAGACAGGATTAGGACCGCCTGCACGGGAGCCCACATCTACGCATCGCCATTCCGGGCCAAATCCAAAGTTGACCGCCAGATGGTTTGAGAACGCGATCCCGAAAACCAGAACGCCGATAAAAACAACGACGAGTAGAATCGCCCCAATATCCTTGCGGCGCGGTGGTGGCCACGGCCAGTTCATTTGCATCGACGCTCCGCCATTATTGCCGAAACCGGTTCCCACTTTCGGGATCATGCTTTAGCCTGAAGCTTTTCGGGGTCATGCTCAAGGCCGCAGCGGCGTCGCCACCGGACCCGGCTCGCGGAGCTTGGCGGCAAGATTGGCGAACTCGCAGACGAGCGGACGGGTGTCGCGCGGATCCACGATCTCCTCGACGAGAAACGTCTCGGCGGTGCGAAACGGCGAACGGAAGCGATTGAGCCGCTCCTCGATCTCGACGCGCAGCTTTTCCGGCTCCGGCGCGGCCTCGAGCTCGGCGCGGTAGGCCGCTTCGATGCCGCCCTCGATCGGCAGCGAGCCCCAGTCGCCCGAGGGCCAGGCGAAGCGATAATGCAGCCGGGCGTGGTTCATGTGGCCGGCGCCGGCGACGCCGAAAATCTTGCGGATCAAGACCGAGCACCACGGCACGCGCGCCTGATAGATCGCCGCGAGCGCCCGGGCGCCGTGGCGGATGGTGCCGGCTTTCTCCGCCTCGAGCCCAATGACGAAGCCCGGCACGTCGACGAAATTCACGACCGGCAGGTGGAAGGTGTTGGCGAGATCGACGAAGCGCGTGACCTTCTGCGAGGCTTCCGCCGTCCAGCCGCCGCCATAGAAGAACGGATCGCTCGCCAGCACCGCCACCGGCCAGCCGTCGAGGCGCGCGAGGCCGGCGATGGCGGAGCCGCCGTATTTGCGGCCGATCTCGAAGAAGCTCGCGCGGTCGACGACGGCGTTCACGATTCTGCGCATGTCGTAGACCTTGCGGCGGTCGCGCGGCACGGCTTCGAGCAGGAATTCCTCGCGCCGCCCGGAATCGTCGGTCAGGGCCCCGCGCGGCGGCAATTCGTGCACCGACGAAGGCAAGTAAGAGAGAAATTGGCGGGCGCGCGCAAACGCTTCCTCCTCGCTCGCCACCACGTCGTCGATGGCGCCGGCCTTGGCGTGGATGGAAGCGCCGCCGAGTTCTTCCTTGCTGAGGTTCTGTCCGATGCGCGCCACCACCGGCGGACCGGCGATGAACATCTGCGAGAGGCCCTCGACCATCACCGAATAGTGGCTGGTGACGAGGCGCGCGGCGCCGAGGCCGGCCACGGAGCCGAGGCCCAGCGCCACCACCGGCACCTGCGCGAGATTGGCGATCACCCAATCCCAGGCGGGATTCGCCGGCACGTAAGTAAAGCCCATGGTTTCGATCGTCTTCACCGAGCCGCCGCCGCCGGTGCCGTCGATGAGCCGAACGAGCGGAAGCCTGAGCTCGTGCGCCATCTGCTCGGCCATCACCTGCTTGCCGCGGATGGCGGCGTCGGCCGCACCCCCGCGCACGGTGAAATCATCGCCGCCGACCACCACCGGCCGGCCGTCGATCTTGCCGCGGCCGATCACGAAATTCGCGGGCGTGAAATCGACGAGTTCGCCCGCCGCGTCGTAGCTCCCTTTGCCGGCGATGCTGCCGATCTCGTGAAAGCTCTCGGCATCGAGCAATTTGTCGATGCGCTCGCGCACGGTGAGCTTGCCGGCGCCGCGGTGACGCTTCACCTTGTCGGCGCCGCCCATTTTCTTGGCGAGCGCCTTGCGCTTTTTCAGCTCTTCGAGTTCGGGCTTCCAACTCATGCGCAACCCCGACCGCCTTGACGTGGCTCCTTGACTTGGCCGCCCCGTGATCTAGCAAGCGCGGGCCGCGCCTCGCAAATCGGCATTACGCCGGACGGAAACATGCCCGAGATCAAGGTTATCTCCGACCTGAACGGCATGGTGGAGAAATTGGAGGCGGTGCCCGGGGACAAGGTCAGCGCCGGCGACACGCTCTTCTTGCTCAATTGCATGAAGATGGAGATTCCGGTGTTCGCGCCGCAGAGCGGAACGGTGAAAGCGATCCTGGTCGAAGAAGGTGCGGTCGTGACCGAGGGCCAGACGCTGGCGACGATCGAGACCTGAGATCTTCAGCCTGATTTCGACTTTCGCGGCGAGCTTGCGACGTCGGCGGAGACGGCGCGGTATTCGCCCAACGCGCGGCCGATCATCACCAACAGCGGCCCGCCGAGCGAAGCCGCGTCAATGCGCGCGGGCAAATCGGCGATCGTCGCTTCGACCACCGCCTCGTCGTTCCGCGTCGCGCGCGCGATCGCGACCGCGGGGGTTTTCGGATCGAGGCCGTGTTCGATCGCCTTGTGCGCGAACTCGGCGATGGTCCGCGCCGGCATGTAGACCACTGTGGTCGCCGCCGGATCGGCAAGGCTGCGCCAATCGAAATCGGCGGGGAGGCGGCCGTCCTCGCCGTGACCGGTGACATATTGCAGCCGCCGCGCTTGACGACGATGAGTGAGCGAAACGGCGAGCCGGCTCGCCGCCCCTTGCGCCGCGGTGATGCCCGGCACTACCTCGACCGCAATGCCGGCGGCGCGGCAGGCGGCGATCTCCTCGCCAGCGCGGCCGAAAATCATCGGGTCGCCGCCCTTGAGCCGCACCACGCGCTTGCCGGCGCGCGCCAGCGAAATCATCAAGGAATTGATCTCTTCCTGCTTGCACGACGGTTTGCTCGCGGTCTTGCCGACCAGCATCTTCTTCGCCTCGCGGCGGGCAAAATCGAGAATTTCGGGCGCGACCAGATCGTCGATCAGAATGACGTCGGCCGATTGCAGCGCGCGCACGGCGCGGAGCGTCAGCAATTCCGCATCGCCGGGGCCGGCGCCGACGAGGGTGACCGAGCCGCGGTCGACCGCTTCGGCCTCGCCGCGCGTCGCGGACAGAAACTGGTCGAAATCGTCGGCCGCCGGCTCCTCGTTCGGATGCGCGACGGCATGGGCGGTGAAAATTTGCCAGAAGCGGCGGCGCCCGGCGAAGGAAAGCTGGGATGATTGCACCTGCGTCCGCCAGCGCCGCGCGGCCTCGGCCCAGCGCGCGAAGCCGAACGGGATCAGCGCCTCGAGCTTGGCGCGGATCGCCTGGCCGAAAACGGGAGCGGCGCCGTCGGTGGAAACGCCGATGACGAGCGGCGAGCGGTTGACGATGGCGCCGAAGGAAAAATCGCAAAACGCCGGCTTGTCGATCACGTTCACCGGCACGCCGGCGGCACGGGCGGCGGCGGCGAACGATGCCGCTTCCGCCTCGCTCTCGCAGCCGCCAATGGCGATGGCAGCGTCTTTGAAATCCTCCGCCCGCCAGGCGCGGCGGTGGATTTCGATTTTGCCCTGCGGCGGCTCGGCGGCAAGCGCCAGCATTTCCTCGCCGGCATGCTCTGCGTAGACATCGACGGCGGCCCCCGTCGCCGACAGAAGCTCGGCCTTCCACGCCGCCGCCGCGCCGCCGCCGGCGACGAGGGCGCGCTTGCCTGCGAGCGCGAAGAAAAGCGGCAGCCGCGAGAGCGCTTCCATGCGCGGCGGCTTCGCTTCGGCGGGGCTACGCGGTGCGCTCATCGGCGATGATCCTCTTCCATTCGGGCAGACAAGAGCCGCAATTCGTGCCGGCGCGCAAGGCCTGGCCGATTTCCGCATTGTCCGGCTCTTTGATGTAAGGCCGGCGCCGAGGACGGCAAGGCCGTTACCAGCGGCGGATTTTCCACGGCGAAATATGCGCGCGGAGGTCGTTCGGATCGAAGGCGGGGCCGACGAACGCGCCGATACCGTCGGCGGGCTCGTTCGCCGGAAGTGGGCCGCCTTTTCCCAGCACCGCATCATAAAGATCGGGGCGAAAGACGGCCTTCGCGGCCGCCAGCATTTCGTTCGACAAGGGCGCGTGGCCCCAGCGCACCATCTGGGCGTAGAGCCAGGCGGCCTGCACCGGATCGGGCCGGGCCGCGCCGAGGCGCCCGATCAGGAGATAGCGCTCGCTGGTCCGTGCGGCGCCGTCGGGCGCGATCTTCAGCGTGCCCTCGAGCGTGCGGCGGATCATCTCCGCCGCGACGCCGATCCGGTTCGGCGCCGACAGGATCGCGCTCGCCTCCTCGCGGTTGTTTTCGTCCTCGATGAAATCGGCGGCCTTGCCGTGGGCGCGAACGAGCCGGCGCAAGGTGTCTGGATTTTCCTTGGCCCAGGAGGCGCGCACCGCCAGCACCTTCTCGGTCGCGCGCTGCAAGAGTTCCGAGCCGAAGTGCAGAATGTGCGCGAGGCCGCGCTCGACCGCGGCCGAGTTCCACGGCGCGCCGACGCAGAAGCCGTCGATGTGACCGCTCAAGATGCTCTCGACCATGTAGGGCGGCGGCAGCACGACCAGGCGCACATCCTGATCGGGATCGACGCCGCCCGCCGCCATCCAAAAACGGAGCTGATAATTATGCGTCGAGAACGCGAAGCTCACGCCGAAATTCAACGGCTCGCGGCCCTTGCGCCGGCGCTCGGCGACGACATCGGCAAGCGCGCGCGCCGAAACCTTCGGATCGGCGAGATCGCCGCGCGCGTTATCGGCGAGCGCCTTGTGGAGATCGGTGGTGACGGTGATCGCGTTGCCGTTGAGCGCGAGACTGAAGGGCGCCGCGATCGGAACCTTGACGTGGCCCAGGCCGAGGCTCGAGGCGATGGCGATCGGCGCCAGCATGTGCGCGGCGTCGAACAGGCCGATGTTCAGCTTGTCGCGCATGTTCGACCAGGAGACTTCGCGCACGAGCTCGACGGCGAGGCCCTCTTCTTTCGCAAAGCCCTTGTCGACCGCGACGATCAGCACCGCGGCGTCGGTGAGCGGGATAAAGCCGATGCAGAGCTTGTTCTTGCCGTCGGTCATTTCGCCGGCTCCGCGGCGGCGACGGTCGATGGCGTGATTTCGGCGATTTTATTCTTCTCGTTCATCGCGGTCCTGCGCATGCGCGCGTAGGCCTCCTCGGCGGGGGACATTTTGGGGAGCGTCTTGCACCATGCGGCGTCTTGGAAATCAACGCAACCGGGTTGCGCCGAGCGCCTCATGGACGATTTTTTTCGACGCGGGCGCGAACGATCGCGAGCACCGCCGCGTCGGGATTGCCGTCGGCTACCCGCCCGGCGCTTTGCTGGATTTCGCGCACATTGTCGCGCAGATCGAAATCGATCTGGCCGACGAAATTGTTCACTTTATAGCCGAGCGCGGCGAGTCCGCGTTGTAGTTCCACCCGTTCCTCGCGCGACAGCGGCTTGTCGTCATCGGGCCAACGCGCGCGGATCGGTCCCCCGCCGCGCATGCGATCGGCGAGATGCACGGCCGCGAGCGCATAGGCGTCGGAATTATTGTAGCGCTTCACCGCTTCGAAGTTTTTCGTGACGAGGAATGCCGGGCCCTTATGGCCGCTCGGAAAGAGTAAAATCGCCTCGCCCGTGCCGGGCAGCGCGCCGCCGTCGGCTCGCTTCACGCCGAGCGACGCCCAGTCCGCGAACGGCGCCCGGCTCTTGCGGTAATCGAAGCCGGCGGGGATCGTGACTTCGAAACCCCACGGCAATCCCGCGCTCCAGCCGCTTTCGCGGAAATAATTGGCGATGGAGGCAAGCACATCGAGCACGTTGGTCCAGATGTCGGCGCGGCCGTCGCCGGAAAAATCGACGGCGTAGCGCAGGAAGCTCGACGGAATGAACTGCGGCTGGCCCATCGCGCCCGCCCACGAGCCCAGCATCTTGTCGCGCGCGATGTGACCCTGTTGCAGGATCACGAGCGCGGCGACGAGTTCGCGGCGAAAGAAATCGTCGCGGTAGCGCGCCTGCGCAAGCGTCGCGAGCGAGCGAATGACGTCCTTGCCCTCCGGCTCATTGCCGTAATTGCTTTCGATCCCCCAGATCGCAAGCAGAAGAAAGCGGTCGACGCCGAATTTTGCCTCGACCGCCGCGAGCGTCTCGGCGAAGGGGACCATGCGTTTTTTTCCGCCCGCGATGCGGCTATCGGAGACGAGCAAGGCGATATAGCCGCCGACCGGTCGGATATATTCCGGCTGGCGCTGGGTGGCGGCGATCACCTGCGGATCGGGCTCAACGCCTTTGAAGGCGGCGTCGAAGGTCGCGCGCGAAACGCCGCGCGCTTCCGCCTCCGGCCACAGATTCGCGATGTAGGTTTGAAAATCCTGCGCCGCCTCTTCCGCCGCGGCCGGGCCGCCTGCGGCGAAGGCGATCGATAACGCGAAGATGAGGAAAAATCGGCGCATGGATGACCGAACCGAATCAAGCGCAGCAACGCGTTCCTTTTAGGATCGAGGAACCTCGCCGCAATGCCACCGTTCATAAGGCATGGACGAGCTCTTGTCCGGAACCCCGGCGATCACCACGCTCGCCGCCTTGCGCAAGGCGGAGGCCGCATGCAAGCGCTGCCCGCTCTACCGCCATGCGACGCAGGTGGTGCCGGGCGAGGGCAGCGCAAAGGCGCGGCTGATGTTCGTCGGCGAGCAGCCGGGAAACGACGAGGATCTCGCCGGCCGCCCCTTCGTGGGACCGGCGGGACGCATGCTCGACCGGGCGATCGAGGATGCCGGCCTGCAGCGCGCCCAGATCTTTGTGACCAACGCGGTCAAGCATTTCAAGTTCGAGCCGCGCGGCAAGCGGCGGCTGCACAAACGGCCGAGCGCGCACGAAATCGTCCGCTGCCGGCTGTGGAACGAGCTCGAGCGCAAAATCGTCGCGCCCGAGCTGATCGTCGCGCTCGGGGCGAGCGCGGCGCGGAGCCTCGTCGGGCGGCCGGTGACGATTGCGAAATCACGCGGCCGGGTGCTCGAAATCGACGGCGGCGATCGCGTGGTGGTGACGATCCACCCCTCGTATCTCCTGCGCATCGAGGACGCGGCGGATAAGGCGCGCGAGTACCGCCGCTTCGTCGCCGATCTGCGCGCTTGCGCGAAAATCCTTGCGCGCGCGGCGTGAGACCGTTTCGCCGCTTTCATTTCGCGCTACACTTCAACCCGCCATTTGCGCCGGCGAATGCAGGCTTTTCGGCTCGGAGATGCCGCAGATCGCGGGACCGGCCGTCTCCGGGCCTTCCGCCACGGCGATGTCGCCGAGCGAGACGATCCCGACCAGGCGCTTGTCACGATTGACCACCGGAAGGCGGCGGACCTGGACGTCGGCCATGTTGTGGGCCACGTGCCCGACATCCTCGTCGTCGAAGCAATATTTGACTTCACCGCTCATCACGTCGCGCACCTTGGCGTTGGCCTTCAATCCTTTGGCGAGCCCGCGGATGGCGATGTCGCGATCGGTGATCATGCCGACCAATCGATCTTTGTCGCCGACCGGCAACGCGCCGCTGCCGATCTCGGCCATCATGCGGGCGGCGTCGCGAATGGTGTGGGCCGGGCTCGCAATCTTGACGTCCGGACTCATCACTTGACTGATTTTCATCGGTGCCTCCATTATCTGCGCAGGCGTTCGCCCGCCGCATGCTCCCATGCGGCGAGGCGATCTGATTCTTCTTGTGGTTATAAAACGCCTTCGCCTCGGTCGCGGTTCCGAGGGCCGCGCCGGGGAAGTTCGGCGGTCAGAAGTTGAAGGCGGTCGCGCGCGGGAGCGGATCCTTGCGCGGCGGCACGAGGCCGGCGGATTCCTTTCGCTCGGGAGCAATCACGTTCGGTCCGCGCCCGGCCGACGTCGGCTGCAGCACGGCGATCGGATCGGAGGCGGGAAACGTATCCGCCAGGGCTTGATCGAGCGCGTCTTCGATCTTCTGGTCCGCTCGGCTTTTCACGATCCGGGTTTCTCCCGCTTCTTGGTGTCAAGTCCCGAGCTTGCTAAGGGTTCCCGCCGGCGCGGGGCAATTTTCAGTTCTGAACCAACAGCGCATAGACCGTCGCCAACACGGCGGCGGCGAGAATGATCACCGTCCACAATGAGTGTTTTGTCTTGGCCGCCGCCAGGGCCGCGGTCACGGCGTCGAGCTCGGCCTGCGTTTGCGCGCCATAGGCGCGGGCGGCCTTACTCGTTTCTATTTCGTCGGCGAGTTCGTCCGCGCCTTTTGCGGCGGGCGAACTTTTCTTGTCGGCTTCCCCCGCCATTGATCTGCTCTTTCGTCTTTCGGTTCGTCCACGGGCACGCGCGAGCAGGGGTGGTGGCGGAGGGAGTGGGATTCGAACCCACGGTACGGTTTCCCGTACACACGCTTTCCAAGCGAGCGCCTTAAGCCACTCGGCCATCCCTCCGCACGAAACGCGCGCGGACTATACTGCCGCAATCCGCCGAGACAAGCGAAGCCCGGCGAAAATCAAGCGGCGATGCGTGAACGCCCCAACGGTTGCGCCTGAGCGGTGCACGGGCTAGGTCTCGGCCGGACGGGAACTCACGATGATACGGTTCTTAGCGCGCTTCATCGGTCTGTGGCTGCTCGCGGGCGCCTTCGTGTCGCTGGTGATCGACGGCAACCGCTCGATCGCAACCGGGCGGGTCATCCTGACGGCGTTCGGCGAGACCTGGTACGCGCTGCATCCGGTCAGCCTCGACCTCACGCGCAACTGGGTGGAGGGCCATCTGCCAACCTGGCTGTGGAACCCGGTGATCCTCAGCGTGCTATTGACGCCGCTGTGGATCGTGTTGGCGGTGTTCGGCGCCGTCCTCGTCTTCGTCGGCCGCAAGCGCGAGCGGCCGATCGGCTACTCGTCGCGCGATTAGTGCCCCGAACCGGAAGTTCGTATCAGAGCGTGCCGCGAGGGTTACGAACTTCGGAATCGGGACACTGGCCCGCTTCGCGCCGGCGTGATCGGCGAGGACACCCGGATGGCGCAGATGTGATGGCCGCCGGAGTTAGAACCGGAGTTAGAACGAGGCAGCGACGCCTTATATATTGCCGGCGAGAACGAATTTAGGGGAGACGACGATGTTCATGCTGAAGAAGAACCGTTCCATGCCCGCACGCGGCGCCGCGCTTCCCGGCCGTGCCCAGGCGATCCCCACCGCGGAGAAGCATTTCGTCAGCGGCCGGCCGCTGAAGGGTCCCTACCCAGAGGGCGCGGCCAAGGCGATGTTCGGGCTCGGCTGCTTCTGGGGCGCGGAGAAAATGTTTTGGCAAATTCCCGGCGTGTGGGTGACCGCCGTCGGCTACGCGGCGGGAGAAACGCCGAACCCGACCTACGAGGAAGTCTGCTCCGGCCGCACCGGCCACACCGAGGCGGTGCTCGTCGTCTATGACCCCAAGCAGGTGACCTATGCGGAACTGTTGAAGGCGTTCTGGGAAGGCCACGATCCGACCCAGGGCATGCGGCAGGGCAACGACGTGGGCACGCAATATCGCTCCGGCATCTACGTCTATGACGCGGTGCAACGCGCCGCCGCCGAGGCCTCGAAGAAGGATTACGAAGCCGCGCTGAAGAAGCAGGGCTACGGCGCGGTCACCACCGAAATCATCGACGCCCCGGAATTCTACTTCGCCGAGGACTACCACCAGCAATATCTCGCCAAAAACCCGCACGGCTATTGCGGGCTCGGCGGAACCGGCGTCGCCTGCCAGATCGGAACCGGCGTCGCCGCAAGCTGAGCGGCCGACAAAAAGGTTGCCCGATTTTCTTCGCCGTGGTTCGATCAAGCATGGCGAAGGAGCCCGGCCCCGTCGAGCGCCTGATCGAGCGCGGCGTTTTCCAGAGCCGCTGGCTGATGGCCCCGTTTTATCTCGGGCTGATTGTCAGCCTGTTCATTCTTCTCATCACCTTCCTGCGCGAGCTCGCGCATTTCGCCGCCTCCATCCTGACGGCGAGCGAGTCCGACGTGATTTTGGGCGTGCTGGCGCTGATCGACCTTTCGCTCACCGGCAATCTGGTGCTGATCGTCATCTTCTCCGGCTACGAGAACTTCGTCTCGCGCATCGACCCGGAGGGCTATCCCGACTGGCCGGAGTGGATCACCAAGATCGATTACTCCGGGCTGAAGCAGAAACTGATGGCCTCGATCGTGGCGATTTCGGCGATCCAGGTGCTGAAGTCCTTCATGAATCTCGACAAGCACCTCGACGACCGCAACCTCGCCTGGCTTGTCGGCGTTCACCTCGTCTTCGTGGTGTCGGCGCTTTTGCTCGCGGTGACCGACTGGCTCGGCGAGGGCTCGACGCGGCAGATCGAAGAGGACAAGAGCAAGTTCAAGAAGAAGTAGCGCTCCCGCCGTCCCGCCGCACGAAACGCTTGAGCGCCGAGGTACGCAGCCATAACCAGCGCAAAATACCGAAGCGGTAGAATTTCGGCGGGGCGATCATAAAACCATAGTGATAAAGACAATCTTCCGGGCCGTTCTTGAAGCGCTTCATGACCCGCTGCACCGGCCAAATCATATCGTTGGCCCTTGGGCGAAGGATCAGATCGATTTCCGCGTCGGGATGACTGTCGTCGCCCAGCCACTCTCCCTTTGTTCGTCGGCGAATGACCTCTCCGACATAAGCACCCAGCGCGAAAATGCGGAGCCCTAGATCTTGCGAAAGAAGTCCACCAGGCTTGGGGTTCCCGCCTGGGGCTTGTTCGTCGAAAAACCGGTCGATTTCTTTGAGGCTGTTCAGCGAGAAGTCCGCCCGGTAACCAGAGCTTGAAAGCGCCTTGGCTATCCAATCAGCGGCGCTGCGCGCATCGCTGACGATTTTCGGCTCTGTGGCGCTGACCATCATGATGCTTGGCGAACCGGAAGGTTGGCGCTGCTTCCGCACCGATTGGCGCGCCCGAGAGGATTCGAACCTCTGACCTCTGCCTTCGGAGGGCAGCGCTCTATCCAGCTGAGCTACGGGCGCCCGCTCCTGACTTAACCGATGGCGCGCGCGAGTTCAACGAGGCGCTCGGTCGTCACGCTTTGCGGATCGCGCAACGGATCGAGGATGGTGAAGTGATCGACGCCGGCGACTTCGACATAGCGCGCGGCCACGCTCTTCTTACCCCAGGCCTCCGCGATCGTGCGGCTCTGGCGCAGGAACTCAGTGCTTTCCTTGCCGCCCGCCCAGGCCTCTAACGCGCGGGCCCCCGCCGGGATCTCCCAAAACAAGGGCGAGGCGCGGCGCGCCGCCGCTTCGTCGAGGCGGAGATCCGCGTTCATGCTCACATGAACAAGCGGTGCGAGATCGAACAGGCCCGAGATCGAGAAGGCCGCGGGCACGAGACCCGCGGGGAGATCCGACGCGCGCCGCTTCCAATCGGTGGCAAGCAAGCAGGCGGCTAAATGGCCGCCCGCCGAATGGCCGCAGGCCACGAGCTTGCGGCCGTGGCGGCGCCAGAGAAAAACAGCCGCGTCGCGAACCTCCTCGATGATCTGCTCGAGCGTGACATCGGGGCAGAGATCGTAGCCGGCGAGCGCGACCGCCAAGCCGCGCGCGTTGGCGCCGGCCGCGACCTGGCTGAACATCGCCGGCTCCAACGAGCGCCAATAGCCGCCGTGGATAAAGAGGACGATCGGCGCGTCGCGCTTGGCCGAAGGCCAGAACAGATCGATATGCTCGCGCGCGCTTTCGCCATAGGGCAGGCGAAGCTCGGTATTGGCGTGGTTGGCGCGGAAATCGCCGGCCTCCCGCGTCCAGCGGGCGAAAATCGCCGGATGCTCGGGCACGCGCGCGCGATTGTTGTATTCGACTTCGTAGTCGGGCATCGCCGCGGGTGCCGGGGATTCAGCGCGGCGCACGCTTGGCCAAAATCCGCTGCAGCGTGCGCCGGTGCATACTGAGCCGGCGCGCCGTCTCCGACACGTTGCGCCCGCACAGCTCGTAGACGCGCTGAATATGCTCCCAGCGCACGCGATCCGCCGACATCGGATTTTCCGGCAATTCCGGCATCTGGCCGGGGCCGGCCCTGAGCGCGGCGCACACCTCGTCGGCGTCGGCGGGCTTGGACAGATAGTCGACGGCGCCGAGCTTCACCGCGTTCACCGCCGTGGCGATGTTGCCGTAGCCGGTGAGAATGATGCCGCGCGCCTCGGGGCGGCGGTCCTTCAGCGCCGAAATCACTTCGATGCCGCTGCCGTCGCCGAGGCGCATGTCCACGACGGCGAAGGCCGGCGGCGATTTTTGCACCGCCGCGATGCCGGCCGCGACCGAATCGGCAGTCTCGACCTCGAAGCCGCGGCCTTCCATCGCGCGCGCGAGGCGCTCCAGAAACGCCTTGTCGTCGTCGACGATCAGAAGGCTCGCGTCGACTTCTCGTACAACCACGCCGACTTCGGACATGCGGCACCCCGCTTCCTAACCATCACGCCAGCCGATGAAACCTATTCCGCGGCCTGTTTGGTCGCAATAGAGGCGTTGGCGCCCGTATCCAGCACGGCGGAGCGGATTTCGTCTTCCTGCGGTGGCGCCTCGAATTTGAACTTTTCCCGCGGCCAGCGCACTAGCACCGCGGCGCCCTTCGCGGGATGGGGGCGATTGCGGATGACGAGCGTGGCACCGGTGCGCTCGAGCAAGGTCTTGGCGATGAAGATGCCGAGGCCGAGCCCGCCGGGTCCGTCCGCCTTTCGTTTGCGCACCGAAACATAGGGCTCGCCGATGCGGTCGATCACGGCGTCGGCGAATCCGGGCCCGTCGTCCGAAATCAGGATCTCGATCCAGTCGGCGTTCCAGTCGGCCGAAACCGTCACCTTCTTGTTGGCGAAATCGACGGCGTTCTCGATCAAATTCCCCAGCCCGTAGAGAATGCCCGGGTTGCGCGCGATCTCGGGTTCGGCGGCGCGTCCGTCCGGCAGGCTCACCGCGATCTCGGTGCCGAACGGCCGATGCGGCGCCACCACCTCGTCGATCAGCTGGGAGAGCGGCATGCGATCGAACGGCGCGTCGCCCGAGCCGAGCGATGTGAGGCGGGCGAGGATCGCCCGGCAACGCTCGGTTTGTTGGCGCAACAAGTGGATGTCGTCGGCGTAGGCGGCGTCCGCAGGCATTGCGCGCTCGATCTCGCGCGACACCAACGCAATGGTGGCGAGCGGCGTCCCGAGCTCGTGGGCGGCGGCGGCGGCGAGCCCGTCGAGCGCTGAGAGATGCTGCTCGCGCTCGAGCACGAGTTCGGTCGCCGCGAGCGCATCCGCGATCTGCCGGGTTTCGTGCGTGATCTTCCAGGTATAAAGGCCGATGAAGACGACCTGCACGAACATCGCGATCCATTCGCTGGCGCGGTAAAGAAGCGGAAACGTGATGGCGCTGTCGGGATACCAGGGCAGCGGGAGATAGATGAAGCTCAGCATCGTCACCATGGCCACCACGAGCGCACCGATCAGAAACGTCGTGCGTGGAGAGAGCGCGGTGGCTGAAATCAAGAGCGGCGCCAGGTAAAAAGCGAAGAACGGATTGTCGACGCCGCCGGTGAGGTACAACAGCGCGCTCAGTTGCAAGGTGTCATAGGCAAGCAACACACCCGATGCCGCATCGCTCAGCCGATGCGGGCGCGGATAGCGGAACCTGAGCAACAGGTTGGTTGCGGCAGTGAGGACGACGAGGGCGAGCGCCAACCCGATCGGAAAATCGAAGCCGAGGCCCCAATGAACGCCGATGAGCGTGACCGACTGGCCCAAAACAACGAGCCAGCGCAGACGGACCATGGTGTCGAGCCGGAGCCCGTATTGCAGGGGCCCGACGGGACGGACGAGAAGGTCGGCGTCGACTGGCATCCCCTCACTCTAAGCCTATGTCCCGTGTTGTGAAACCGGCTCGCCCGTGGCACTTCGGAGCCCATCATGGACGCCGCAACGACAGCAAACGCGATCGAGGCCGAGGGGCTGGCCAAGCGCTACCGCGAGGCGGTCGCCGTCGACGGCATTTCGTTCGCCATTGCGCGCGGAACGATCACCGGCTTGCTCGGCGGCAACGGCGCCGGCAAGACCACGACCATCGGCATGATCATCGGCCTGGTGGCGCCGAGCGCGGGACGGGTGCGGGTGTTCGGCGCGGACATGGCGCGCGAGCCCTATCGCGTGCTCGGCCGCATCAATTTCGAAAGCCCCTATGTCGACCTGCCGCATCGGCTCACGGTGCGGCAGAATCTGACCGTGTTCGGGCTGCTCTATGGCGTCGCCGATACGGCGGCGCGCATCGCCGAGCTCTCCGCCGATCTTGATCTTGCCGAATTTCTCGATCGACAAGCGGGCAAGCTCTCGGCCGGACAAAAAACCCGCGTCGCGCTCGCCAAGGCGCTCGTCAACGAGCCCGATCTCCTGGTGCTAGACGAGCCGACGGCCTCGCTCGATCCCGACACCGCCGATTGGATCCGCGGGCATCTCGAGCGCTATCGCGCGGCGAGGAACGCGACGATCCTGCTCGCCTCCCACAACATGTTCGAGGTCGAACGGCTGTGCGACCGCGTCATCATGATGAAGCGCGGCAAGATCGTGGACGACGACGCGCCGGAACATTTGATCGCGCGTTACGGCCGCAAAAATCTCGAAGAGGTGTTCCTCGATGTCGCGCGCGGAAGGCGACAGCCGGCGCTGGCGGCGGAGGCGACGCGGTGAGGGCTACGGTCCCGTCCTTCTCGCCGCGCCGCGTCGGCGCGATGATTCTGCGCCACTGGTATTTGCTGCGCTCGTCGTGGCCGCGGCTGATCGAGCTGATCTACTGGCCGGCGGTGCAGATGTTCATGTGGGGATTCCTGCAGCTCGGGGTGGCGCGCCAAGCGGGGGCGGCGGCGACGGCGGCGGGCACGTTCCTCGCGGCGTTTTTGTTGTGGGACATTTTATTCCGCGGCCAGATCGGCTTCTCGATGTCGTTCATGGAAGAGATGTGGGCGCGCAATCTTCCCAATCTGATGATTTCGCCGCTGAGGCCCGTCGAGTTCGTCATCGCGCTGATGACGATGAGCGTCATTCGCCTCGCCGTCGGCTTCCTTCCGGTGACGATTCTGGCGATCCTGTTCTTCGGCTTCAATCTATGGAGCCTCGGGCTCGCGCTCGTCGCCTTCTTCGCCAATTTGTTCTTCACCGCCTGGGCGGTCGGGATGCTGTGCTCGGGGCTCGTCATGCGAAACGGGCTCGGCGCCGAGGGGCTCACCTGGAGCATGATGTTCATCCTGTTGCCGCTCACCTGCGTCTATTATCCGGTGGCAACGCTGCCCGCGCTCGTGCAGCCCGTGGCCTGGGCGTTGCCGCCGACCGCAGTGTTCGAAGGCATGCGCGCGCTGGTCATCGATCACGTCTTTCGCGCCGACCTGATGCTGTGGGCGCTCGGCCTCAACGCCATTTGGCTCGCGGTCGGCGCCACGTCTTTCGTGCTGTTGCTGGGGAGCGCGAGGCAAGCCGGTGCCTTGATTCAGACCGGCGAATAAGGCTTCCCGCCATTCCCAGCGAAATTCCCAAGCCATTGACGTTGCGAAGAATTGACCCCACTACTACCTAATGCTGCGCCGCAGCGGGGGCTACGGCTGGGAACCATCATGGCGATCGGCGTCTTCGGACAAATTCCGGAACTGCCCGGCGGCGGCGCGCCCGTTCTCTCCGGGCCGCTCTACTGGATGTATGAATGGGGCCAGGCGGGGCTCACGCCTTCGCGCGCGGTGGCCGACGCCGCCAAGTTCTACTTCAAGAATCCGTTCAATCCTTTCGCGCAGACGACCTTCGGCAAGTCGGTCGCCGCCGCCGCGGAAGTGTTCGAGCGGGCGACGCGCCGCTACGGCAAGCCGGATTGGCGAATCGAGTCCACGCTGATCGGCGGCGAGCGCGTGCCGGTGCGCATTGCGAGCGTGTGGGAGCGGCCGTTCTGCAAGCTGATCCACTTCGAGCGCCAGTTCGCGCGCGCGCCGCGACGGCCGCAGCCGCGCGTTTTGATCGTGGCGCCGATGTCGGGCCACTACGCGACGCTGCTTCGCGGCACGGTCGAGGCGTTCCTGCCCAACCACGACGTCTACATCACCGACTGGGCCGACGCGCGCATGGTGCCGATGTCGGAGGGCCGCTTCGATCTCGACGATTACATCGACTATTTGATCAGCATTTTGCACAAGCTCGGCGGCGATTGCCACGTCATCGCCGTCTGCCAGCCGGCGGTGCCGGTGATGGCCGCGATCGCGCGCATGGAGACCGAGGACGATCCCTACGTTCCGTACTCGATGACGCTGATGGGCGGCCCGATCGACACCCGCATCAACCCGACCGGGGTGAACAAGCTCGCCGAGCAGCGCGGCATCGAATGGTTCCGCACGCACGTGATCGCGCACGTGCCGTTTCCGCAACCCGGCTTCATGCGCGAGGTGTATCCCGGATTCCTGCAGCTGTGGGGGTTCGTCAGCATGAACCTCGACCGCCACCTCGACGCCCACAAGCAATTGTTCACGCATCTCGTCGAGGGCGACGGCGACTCGGTGACCAAGCATACGGAATTCTACGACGAGTACCTGGCGGTGATGGACCTCGCCGCCGAGTATTATCTGCAGACGGTGGAGACCGTATTCGTCCGCCACGCTCTGCCGAACGGCACCATGACCCACCGCGGCAAGCCCGTGGATCCGGCCGCCATCCGGCGCGTGGCGCTCCTGACCATCGAGGGCGAGCACGACGACATCTCCGGCGTCGGCCAGACCGAGGCGGCGCATCGGCTGTGCGTGAACATCCCCGCCGAGAAAAAGGCGCATTACCTGCAGCCGAATGTCGGGCACTACGGCGTGTTCAACGGCTCGCGTTTCCGCGCCGAGATCGCGCCGCGCATTTCCGATTTCATGCTCAGCAACAATCGCGCGCCCGGTTCCGCGAGCGCCGCCGTCGCCGAATTCAAACGGCGCGCCAAGTCCGACGCCTCCGGCCAGCCGCGCAGCAAGCTTGCATGAAGCCGGCGATTGGCATTGCCTAAGGCGATGCTGATTCGCGAGTGCCTGGCTCGATGCCGCTGACCTTTCGTTTTTTCCGCCAGCAGTTTCCCGCCCGCGAGCGTTTGCTCATCGGCGGGCGGGAAGAAAGCTACGCCATCGAGGTCCGCCGTCACCCCGCGGCGCGGCGCTATACGCTGCGCGTGCGGGAAGCGCGGCGCGACGTGGTGCTGACGATGCCGCCGCGCGGCAGCTTGCGGCAAGCCAAGCGCTTCGCCGAGAAAAACGTCGATTGGATCGCGGCGCGATTGCAACGGTTGCCGCAACCCGCGCCGTTCGCGCCGGGCGAAACGGTTCCGCTGCGCGGCGTGCCGCACCGGATCGTGCACCGGGCGGGCGCGCGCGGAAGCGTGTGGACGGAAGCGGGCGCGGACGGCACGCCGCTCCTCTGCGTGGCGGGGGGAGCCGCCCATATCGGCCGCCGCGCGCGCGATTTCCTCAAGCGCGAGGCGCGGCGCGATCTCCTCGCGGCGAGCCGCCGTCATGCCGACGCGCTCGGCGTTTCCATCCGCTCGGTTTCGCTGCGCGACACGGCGAGCCGCTGGGGTTCGTGTTCGCAGAGCGGATCGCTTTCGTTTTCCTGGCGGCTCGTGCTGGCCCCGCCCTTCGTGCTCGACTATCTCGCCGCCCACGAGGTCGCGCATCGCGTCGAGCTCAATCACTCGAAGCGCTTCTGGCGGGCGGTCGAGCGGATCTTTCCTGAATGGCGCCGCGCCGAGGCGTGGCTGCGCGCGCACGGCGCCTCGCTCTACCGCTACGGCATCGAGTGAGGATCAGCGGCGGCCGAACAGCTTGTCGAAAAGCCAGCGGTCGAGCGTAAACCCGCTCGACGGCGCGGGCGCGCCCGACGCCGGCTCCTCGAGCGTTGCCGGCGGCAGCGGCCGGCCGAAGCCGCCGTCCGGATAGCCGGCCGGCAATTCGATCACCGGCAGGTTTTGGTGGGCGGCGCGCATGAAGCGATTCCAGATGTCGACCGGCAGGCCCGAGCCGGTCGCCTTCTTGGTCGGCGTGCCGTCGTCGTTGCCGAGCCAAACGCCGGCGATCAAGCGGCCGGTATAGCCGACGAACCAGGCGTCGCGGTAATCCTGGCTGGTGCCGGTCTTTCCGGCCGCCGGCCAGCCCGGAATCGAGGCGCGGCGCGCGGTGCCGCTCAACAGCGTCTCGGCGAGCATCTTGTTCATCATGCCGACATGCTCGATTGCCACCACGCGCGAGGCGCCGGAGACCGCGCGGGCGTAGAGAATTTTGCCGCCGCCCTCGCGCACGCGCTCGATCACGTGCGGGATCACGCCGATGCCGCCATTGGCGAACGGCGCATAGGCGCCGACGAGTTCGAGCGGCGTCACTTCCGAGGTACCGAGCGCGAGCGAGGCGTTGGGCTCGAGTTTTGACGCAATCCCGAGACGGCGGGCGGTGGTCGCGACGTTCTGCGCGCCGACTTCGAGGGTGAGGCGGACGGAAACCGTGTTCAGGGAATTGGCGAGCGCGGTGGTCAGCGTCACCGGGCCGTAATATTCGCGCGAATAGTTTTCCGGCTTCCAGCCGCGCACGGCGATCGGCGCGTCGTCGCGCACGCTATCGGGCGTGAGTCCGCGCTCGAGCGCGGTCAGATAGACGAACGGCTTGAAGGCCGAGCCCGGCTGGCGGTGACCGGCGACGGCGCGGTTGAACTGGCTTTCGGCGTAGGCGCGCCCGCCCACCAGCGCGCGCACGGCGCCGTCGGGATCCATAGCCACCAGCGCGCCCTGCGATACGCCGAAGCGCTCGCCCTTCTGCGCGAGTTCCTCGGCGAGCGCCTTCTCGGCCGCGCTCTGCAACGCCGGATCGATCGTCGTCTGCACGACGACGTCGTTCTCGAAGCGCCCGACGAAATCGTTGAGCGCGTCCATCACCCAGTCGCCGACATATCCGGTGGAGCCCGGCCCGTTGTTCTTGACGATCTGCGCGGGCCGCGTGCGCGCGGTCTTCGCCATCGCCGCGGAAACAAAGCCGCTCTCGACCATCGCGTTCAACACGACATCGGCGCGCTCGCGCGCCAATTGCGGATTGCGCGTGGGCGCGAGCCGCGACGGCGCTTTCACGAGGCCGGCGAGCATCGCGGCTTCGGCGAGCGTCACGGTGCGGGCGGATTTGCCGAAGTAGCGCTGCGCCGCCGCCTCGACGCCGTAGGCGCCGGAGCCGAAATAGACGCGGTTGAGATAGAGTTCGAGAATTTCGTTCTTGGAATATTCCTTCTCGAGCGCGAGCGCGATGATGACCTCGTCGATCTTGCGCGAGACGGTGCGTTCCTGGGTGAGAAACAGGTTCTTGGCGAGCTGCTGGGTGAGCGTCGAGCCGCCCTCGCGCACGCCGCGCGCGGCGAGGTTCGCCGCCACCGCGCGCGCGAGCCCGATCGGGTCGAGGCCGAAATGGCGATAGAAGCGGCGGTCCTCGATGGCGACGAAGGCCTGCGGCAGATAAGGCGGCAGGGCTTTCAGCGGAATCGCGGCGCCGCCCATGTCGCCGCGCGTGGCGAGCGTCTTGCCGTCGAGGCCGAGAATGGTGATGGTCGGCGGCCGCTTGGGCACTACGAGCGATTGAATCGGCGGCAGCTTCATCATGTGCCAGACAACGGCGCCGCCGGCCGCGACCGCGGCCCAAATGCCGAGCACGAAACACCAATAGACGAGCCGGCGCAGCGTGAAGCGGCGCGGCGTTTTTCGGCCGGGCTTGCGCTTCTTCGGCGCCGGCGGCTTGGTGCCGCCGGACGCGGAATTCCGCCGGGCGGTTTGCAGCGGACCGCCGGCGCGGTCGCGCGGATCAAGCTTGAGGTCGAACAAGGAGCCGGCCGCGAGCACGGGCTCGCGGCGCGCGTCTTTCCGCCTCGTCCAGAACATGACCGGCCGATCCCTCTCCCGCGCTCGCGCGGTTAAGGAGGTCTAAATGCGGCGATTTAAGGCGCGGTTAAGCGCGGGCGCGCGCCCGCGGCGCGCGGGCGGCGGGCGGTTTTTGCTCGTCGTCCGCGGTCTCGAAGATGCCTCGCAGCGCCCGCTGAATCGCGTTGACGCGCTGCGTCGAGGCGACCTTGGCGCCGGTCAAATCCGTCACATAGAACACGTCGACCGCGCGCTCACCGAAGGTCGCGACATGCGCCGAGGCGATGTTGAGATTGAGCCGCGAAATCGTGTTGGTGAGATCGTAGAGCAGCCCGGGACGATCGAGGCCGGAGACCTCGATCACGGTGTGGCGGTCCGACCAGACGTTGTTGACGTTGATTTCGGGCTCGATGGCGAAGGTGCGATAGCGCCCCCTGGCGACGCGCCGCGCCACCACTTCCGGCAGGCGCGACTCCCCGCGCAGCGCGCGCTCGACTCCCTCGGCGATGCGCGCGGCGCGGCGCTCCTCGTCTTCGTCGCGGTCGAACTCGCGCGAAATCGAAATCGTGTCGAGCGCGAGCCCGTCGGTGGTGGTGAAGATCTGCGCATCGACGATGTTGCCGCCCGCCACCGCGGTTGCGCCGGCGATGACGGAAAGAAGGCGGGGATGATCGGGGGCGAGAATGGTGAGCTCGGTGACGCCGCGCGCGGCGTCGATCTTGACGGAAGTCGCGAGCTGGCGGCCGGCCGCTTCGGCTTCGGCGATGAAGCGCGCGTGCTCGATCTTGCGCCCGAGATCGACCTTCAGCCAGTAGGGCGGATAATGGCGGGCAATGTAGCGCTCGAGCTTCGCGGCGTCCCAGTCCTTCATCGCGGCGCGGAATTCGGCTTGCGCGAACTCGACGCGCTTGCTGCGGTTCACTTCCGAGAAGCCGCCGGTGACGACGGGCTCGGTCTCGTAATAAAGCGTGCGCAGGAGTTGCGCCTTCCAGCCATTCCACACCCCCGGCCCCACCGCGCGGATGTCGGCGGTGGTCAGGATGAGGAGCATCTTCAGGCGCTCCAGATTCTGCACCACCGCGGCGAAGTCCTCGATGGTCTTGCGATCCGACAGATCGCGCGACTGCGCGACCATGGACATCACGAGATGTTTTTCCACGAGCCACGACACGGTTTCCGTTTCCGCCGCGCTCAGCCCGAGCCGCGGGCAGAAACGGCGCGCGATCTTGGCGCCGGCGATCGAATGGTCCTCGGGGCGGCCCTTGGCGATGTCGTGCAGGAACAAGCTGACATAGAGCAGGTCGCGGTTCTTGATGCCCGCCATCAATTCGTTGGCGAGCCCGTATTCCGGATTGCTGCCGGCTTCGATCTCGGACAGCACGCCGATGCAGCGGATCAGATGCTCGTCGACGGTGTAGTGGTGATAGAGATTGAACTGCATCATCGCGACGACGTGGCCGAACTCCGGCACGAATTTCCCCAGCACGCCCGCCTCGTTCATGCGCCGCAGCACGATCTCGGGCGCGTTTTTCGAGGTGAGAATATCGCGGAATAGATGGTTCGCCTCCTTGTCCTCGCGCAGCTCCGCGTCGATCAGCTTGAGCGAGCGGCGCGCGAGCCGCTGCGCGTTGGGGTGAAACTCGAGGTCGTTGCGGTCGGCGATGTGGAAAAGGCGGATGAAATTCACCGGATCGCGCTCGAACACCTTGTCATTGGCGACGTTCAGCCGCTCATTGTCGATCACGAAGACGGGAAAATTCTTGACGTGCTTGCGGCTTCGCCGCGTCCAGCGCTGGACGGCGCGGGTGAGCCGCGGCGCGACCTTGGCGTGAATCTCCTCCAGTGCCGCGCAAACGATGGCGGTCAGGTCGCCGACGTCCTTGGCGACGAGGAAGTAGTGCTTCATGAAGCGCTCGACCTCGCGCAGCCCCGGATGCTTGGTGTAGCCGAGGCGGAGCGCCATCTCGTACTGCACGTCGAAGGAAAGGCGCTCCTCGGCGCGGCCGGTCAGAAAATGCAGGTTGCAGCGCACGGCCCATAGAAAATCGCTGCAGCGGCGAAACAGCGAAAGCTCGGCGGCGGAAAACACTCCTTTCTCCGCCAACTCGTCCAGCGTACGGACGCGATAGGCGTATTTGGAAATCCAGAACAGCGTGTGCAGGTCGCGCAGACCTCCCTTGCCGTCCTTGACGTTGGGCTCGACGAGATAGCGCGATTGCCCTCCGCGCCGGTGGCGCTCGTCGCGCTCGGCGAGCTTGGCGGCGACGAATTCCGCCGCCGTTCCCTGCACGATGTCGCGGTCGAAGCGCTCGTTCAGCTCGTCGAACAGCGATCGATCCCCCGCCAAGAGCCGCGTCTCGAGCAATGTCGTGCGGATGGTCATGTCGGCGCGCGCCTGGCGGATGCATTCGTCGACCGAGCGCGTCGCGTGCCCGACCTTGAGGCCGAGATCCCACAGCGTATAGAGCACCGCCTCGGCGACGCTCTCGCCCCAGGCGGTCTGTTTGTAGGGAAGCAGAAACAAAAGATCGATGTCGGAGCCGGGCGCGAGCAGGCCGCGTCCGTAGCCGCCGACCGCCACCACCGCCATGCGCTCGCCGGTCGAAGGATTTTCGGAGCGGTAAAGCGCGCTCGCCGCGAATTTGAACGTGATCTCGACGATGGCGTCCATCAGACGCGCGAGGCGCTGGGCGCAGGCGCGGCCCGAGCCTTCGACGAGCAGAAGTTTTTCGGCGCGTTGCCGACCTTCCGCGAGCACGCGCTTCAGGCGCTGCGCGAGTTCCGCGCGCAAATCCGCTTCGCGCCCGCGATAGGCTTCGGCGAGCGCGTCGATCTCGGCGCCGAAGGCTGCGGCATCGACGAGTTCCACCGCGACGGGCTCGGCGGGACGCGCGCGGCTGAGGACTTGCGACATGAAGACGTTACCTGTGTGCGCCGGGCATAGCCGATTCCAATCTTAGATAGTGCAACGAGGAGGGAAAAAATCTCATGCTGAATCGCATATCACAATAATAGCATGTTATTTTATAGGCATTGATAAAAGGGCTGCGTTGCGCCGAGCGATGCGGCCGGGGCGATTTGGCGCTAAAACGCGCCGCCGCGATCTGATATTTCCCTCCCCTCCACGAGGAGACCCGACATGGATGCGAGCGCACTGCGCGAACTGCAAGCGCCCCTGAAGGCGCGCTACAAGAAAGAGCCCGGCGCCGCCGTGGTCACGCTCAAGGCGCGCGGCGCGCTCGACGAGGGGATTTCGTGCAAGGTCGAAACCGGCCGCGCCATCGCGATCGCCGGCCTGCATCCGGCGACCGGCGGCTCGGGGCATGAACTGTGTTCCGGCGACATGCTGTTGGAAGCGCTCGTCGCCTGCGCAGGCGTCACCCTGCGCGCGGTCGCCACCGCCTACGGCATCGACGTCAAGTCCGGCAGCGTCGAGGCCGAGGGCGATCTCGATTTTCGCGGCACGCTCGGCGTCGACAAGGAAGCGCCCGTGGGCTTTCGCTCGATCCGCGTCACCTTCCATCTCGACACCGATGCATCGAAGGAAAATCTCGACAAGCTGTTGGCGACGACCGAGCGCTACTGCGTCGTGCTGCAGACCTTGCGCAAGGGCGTGCAGGCCGAAGCGAAAATCGCGAACAAACGCTGAGCCTTCAATTTTTCTTCTTGTCGGCGCGAAGCGCTTTCAACCGGTAGAGCGCCTCCAGCGCCTGGCGCGGGGCGAGCGTATCGGGATCGACCGCATCTAACGCCTGCCCGAGCGCATCGTTCTCGGGCAGCGCGCCGCGGGTCGCGGAAAAGAGCGGAAGATCGTCGAAGCCGCGCAGTGCCGCCTTGCGGTCCGAGGCCTCCAATTGCGCGAGCACGGCGCGGGCGCGCTCGATCACCGCCGCGGGCAGGCCGGCGAGCTTTGCCACCTGAATGCCGTAGGAATTCTCGGCGACGCCGGGCGCGACCTCGTGCAGGAACACGACGTCGCCCTCCCATTCCTTCACCCGCACGGTGGCGTTGACCAGGCGATCGAGGCGCGCCGCGAGCGCGGTCAATTCATGGAAGTGCGTGGCGAAGAGAGCACGCGCGCGATTGATCTCGTGCAGATGCTCCAGGCACGCCCAGGCGATGGAAAGTCCGTCGAAGGTGGCGGTGCCGCGGCCGATTTCGTCGAGGATCACGAGCGAGCGCTTGCCCGCCTGATTGAGGATGGCGGCGGTCTCCACCATCTCGACCATGAAGGTCGAGCGGCCGCGGGCGAGATCGTCGGCGGCGCCGACGCGCGAGAACAGGCGGTCGATCACGCCGATCCGCGCCGCGCGCGCGGGCACGAACGAGCCCATCTGCGCGAGAATCGCGATCAGCGCGTTCTGCCGGAGAAACGTGGATTTGCCCGCCATGTTGGGGCCGGTGACGAGCCAGATCTTGCCGGCGTCGTTCTTTCCCGCCGACAGATCGCAATCGTTGGCGACGAACGGGCCGCCGTCGCAGCGTAGCGCCGCTTCCACCACCGGATGGCGGCCGCCCTCGATCGCGAAGGCGAGCGAGCCGTCGACGGCGGGCCGGGTCCAGTTTTCGCTCACCGCGATCTCGGCGAGCGCCGCGGCCACGTCGATGCGGGCGACGGCGTCGGCGAGCGCCTCGAGCGCGCCGGTCTGCGCGAGGACCTCGCCCGCCAGCCGCTCGAAGATCGAAAGCTCGAGCGCGAGCGTCCGGTGGGCGGCGTTCACAATGCGGCTTTCGAGCTCGCCCAGCTCGGTCGAGGAAAAACGCATGACGCCGGCGAGCGTCTGGCGGTGAATGAAGATTTCGCGCAACGGCGGCGCCATCAGCTTCTCGCCCTGCTGCGCCGTCGCCTCGACGAAATAGCCGAGCACGTTGTTGTGCTTGATCTTGAGCGCGCGAATGCCGCTCTCCTCGGCATACCGAGTTTGCAGATCCGCGATCACCCGGCGCGATTCGTCGCGCAAGGCGTGCGCTTCGTCCAAATCCTTGTCGTAGCCCGCGCGCACGAAGCCGCCGCCGCTTTTCGCGAGCGGCAGATCGTCGGCCAGCGCGTTTTCGAGTTCCGTCCGCAATGCCGACTTGACCGAGGCGAAAGCCGCGACGGCGTCGGCAAGCTCGGGTGGAGGCTTGGTCTTGGCGAAAATCTCCGCGAGCCTCATCGCCCGGGCGAGACTGTCGCGCACGGCGGCCAGATCGCGCGGGCCGCCGCGGGCGAGCGTGAGGCGGGCGAGCGCGCGGGAAAGGTCCGGCACCTCGGCAAGCAGGCGCCGCAGCGAATCGCGGCGCGCGGAATCGCCGGCGAGAAAGGCCACCGCGTCGAGCCGCGCGTTGATCGCCGCGGGATCGACCAGCGGGCTCGCGAGCCGGCGCGCCAAGAGCCGCGCGCCGGCGGAGGTGCGGGTGCGGTCGATGACCGCGAGCAGGCTGTCGCCGCGTTCGCCGGTCAGGGCGCGGACGAGTTCGAGATTGGTCCGTGTCGCGGCGTCGATCAGGAGCACGGAGCTTGCCGCCTCGCGGGTCGGCGGCGCGAGATTCGGCTTCCGCCCGATTTGCGTGCGCTCGACATAGGTGATCGCGGCGGCGGCGGCGGCAAGCTCGAGGCGCGTCAGCGCCCCGAATGATTCGATCGTCGCCACGCCGAAGAAAGAAGAGAGCCGCCGCTCGGCGGTGGCGCCGTCGAACACGCCGCGATCGAGCGGCGTCACCGCCGGGAGCGAGCGCCAGAAGGCGCGTAGCGCCGGATCGTCGTGGAGCGCCTCGGCGACGACGATCTCGCCCGGCTCGATGCGGGCGATTTCGGCGGACAGCCGCGCGCCGTCGGTTTCGGTGATGCGAAACTCGCCGGTCGAGATGTCGAGCCAGGCAAGACCATAGGCGGCCGCCGCCTCGCTCGCCGGCCGGCCGCGCACGACCGCCATCAAGAAGTTGTTGCGCCGCGCCTCCAAGAGCGCGTCCTCGGTGAGGGTGCCGGGAGTGACGAGCCGCACCACGTCGCGCTTGACCACGGATTTGGCGCCGCGGCGTTTCGCCTCGGCCGGATCCTCCAACTGCTCGCACACCGCGACGCGGTGGCCCTGCGCGATCAGCCGGTGGAGATATTCGTCGGCGCGCTCGATCGGCACGCCGCACATCGGAATGTCGCGGCCCAGATGCTTGCCGCGCTTGGTGAGCACGATGCCGAGCGCGTGCGAGGCGACTTCCGCATCGTCGAAGAAAAGCTCGTAGAAGTCGCCCATCCGGTAGAACAACAGACAATCGGGATTGGCGGTCTTGATCTCGATATATTGCTCCATCATGGGCGTGACGCGGGACGCGGCTTCCGCGCCGGCATCGCCGTTTGCCGCTTCGGATGACTTCTTCTCCCCGTGCATGGCCGGACGCTAGCAGATGCCGCGCATGCTTTCATCGCGACAACGCGACTTGAGGCTGCTAACCCGGCGGTCTAGTTTCGCCGCTCCGCCCGCGTAGTCCGAGTCCAGGAAAACCCATGAAAGCCGACGCTCCCAAACGCCGCTCGCGGCCCACCTTCACCGATCAAGAGGCGCTGCTGTTCCACTCGCAGGGGCGGCCCGGCAAACTCGAGGTGATCGCGACGAAGCCGATGGCGACGCAGCGGGATCTGTCGCTCGCCTATTCGCCGGGCGTCGCGGTGCCGGTGCTGGCGATCGCGGAAGATCCGGGGCGGGCCTTCGACTACACCGTGAAGGGAAATCTCGTCGGCGTCATCACCAACGGCACCGCGATCCTCGGTCTCGGCAATCTCGGCGCGCTCGCCTCCAAGCCGGTCATGGAGGGCAAGGCGGTTCTGTTCAAGCGCTTCGCCGACATCGACGCCTTCGATCTCGAAGTGAGTACCGAGGACCCGGACGAATTCATCAACGCGGTGCGGCATCTCGGCGCCACCTTCGGCGGCATCAATCTCGAGGACATCAAGGCGCCGGAGTGTTTCATCATCGAGCAGCGCTTGCGCGAGCTCCTCGATATTCCGGTCTTTCACGACGACCAGCACGGCACCGCGATCATCGCCGCCGCCGGCGTGATCAACGCGCTCAACCTCACCAGCCGCGACATCCGCACCACGAAGCTCGTGGTGAACGGCGCCGGCGCCGCGGGCATCGCCTGCGTCGAACTGTTGAAGGCGCTTGGGCTCGCCAACAACAATGTGATCCTGTGCGACACCAAAGGTGTCGTCTACAAGGGCCGCACGGCGGGCATGAACCAGTGGAAGTCGGGCCACGCGGTCGAGACCAAGGCGCGCACGCTCGCCGACGCGGTCGAGGGCGCCGACGTCCTGTTCGGGCTTTCCGTCAAGGGCGCCTTCACGCCGGAGATGATCAAGTCGATGGCGGAGCGGCCGATCATCTTCGCCATGGCCAACCCCGACCCCGAGATCACGGTCGAGGAAGTCGCCAGCGTCCGCGACGACGCCATCATGGCCACGGGGCGCTCCGACTATCCGAACCAGATCAACAACATCTTGGGCTTTCCCTACATCTTCCGCGGCGCGCTCGACGTGCGCGCCACCACCATCAACATGGAGATGAAGATCGCGGCGGCGAACGCGCTCGCCGAGCTTGCGCGCGAGGACGTGCCGGACGAGGTCGCCGCCGCCTATGGCGCGCGGCCGAAATACGGGCCCGATTACATCATTCCGGTGCCGTTCGACCCGCGGCTGATTTCCGCGGTGCCGGCGGCGGTGGCGAAGGCGGCGATGGACAGCGGCGTCGCGCGGCGGCCGATCGTCGACATGGCCGCCTATGTGCAGCAGCTGCGCACGCGGCGCGATCCGGTGGCCGGCGTCCTGTCGCGCGTCTTTGAGCGGCTGCGCCGCCAGCCCAAGCGCGTCGTCTTCGCCGAAGGCGAGGAGGAACAGGTGATCCGCGCGGCGGCGAGCTACGCGCAGCAAGGGTTAGGGACGCCGATTCTCGTCGGCCGCGAAGATCGCGTGCGCGCGGCGGCGGCCTATGCCGGCGTCGATCTGCATGAGGGAATCGAGGTCCACAACGCGCGGCTTTCCAAGCGCAACATCGATTACGCCAATTATCTCTACGAGCGGCTGCAGCGCCGGGGCTCGCTGTTCCGCGACTGCCAGCGGTTGGTGAACACCGACCGCAATTATTTCGCCGCCTGCATGGTGGCGCTCGGCGACGCCGACGCGATGGTGTCCGGCGTCACCCGCAACTATTCGGTGGTGCTCGAAGACGTGCGGCGCGTGATCGATCAGAAACCCGGGCACCGCGTGATCGGCGTCTCGATGGTGCTCGCGCGCGGGCGCACGGTGCTTGTCGCCGACACGGCGGTAACCGAAATGCCCAACGCCAACGATCTCGTCGAGACCGCGATCGAGGCGGCCGGGGTGGCGCGCCGGCTCGGCTTCGAGCCGCGCGTCGGCATGCTCGCATTCTCCACCTTCGGCCATCCGCCGGGCGAGCGTTCCGAGCGCGTGCGCGAGGCGGTGCGCATCCTGCACGAGCGGCGCGTCGACTTCGAGGTCGACGGCGAGATGGCGGCGGACGTGGCGCTCAACCGCGATCTCGGCGCCGCCTATCCGTTCAACCGGCTGACGGATGTCGCCAACGTCCTGATCATGCCGGCGTTCCACTCGGCCTCGATCTCGACCAAGATGCTGCAGGAGCTCGGCGGCGCCACCGTGATCGGGCCGCTGCTCGTGGGCCTCGACAAGTCGGTGCAGATCGTGCCGCTGTCGGCGAAGGATTCCGATCTCGTCAACATGGCGGCTATCGCGGCGTTCAATATTTCCGGCTGAGCGATTGGGCCCGTGTGCGCGCGCATCCGGGATGCAGTCATCGCGGCGGAGACGACCAAGGGCTTGAAACCCTACTCGCCGGCGTCAAACATTTTGCGTCAAAAGCCCCCTGATACTGATATGATGGTAGGGCGCACGTTTACGCGCGATAACACATCGGGAGGAATGTCAATGAAACGCGTCTCTCTGATAGCTGGTCTGCTTTTGGTTGGTCTGCTGCCGCTCCCGGCAACCGCCGATGACCATGTTGTCGCTTCCCCGGACAAGTTGAAATGGGGTGCTGCCCCGCCGGCGTTCCCGAAAGGCGCGCAGATTGCCGTCGTGGCCGGCGACCCGTCGAAGGAGGGGCTCTATGTCGTTCGCGTAAAGGTGCCAGCCGGATACAAAGTTCCGGCGCATACTCATCCGAACGATGAGAATGTCACCGTCATCTCCGGGACATTTAACATCGGAATGGGTGACAAGCTCGATGAGAAAAAGGGAGATGCCGTCAAGGCCGGCGGATTTTCTCTCCAGCCGAAGGGAATGGCGCACTATGCGTGGTTCACCGAAGAAACAATCATCCAGGTGCACGGGATGGGGCCATCAGCCATCAACTACGTGAATCCGGCCGACGATCCGCGCAAAAGCAACTAGAACGTAAATATAGGCCCCGCCGACGGACGGCGGGGCCTTGCGTCTTCGCATTGCGCGCGAGCTGCCGCCTTGCCGGCCTCTGTCCGCAGTTTTAAGCTGATCTCGTCACAATCACGTTGTCGCCCTGAATCATGACGAAGCGAGCTGGCGCGGTTTCGATCGGTTACGCTTTCAGCATCGGATTGTCGGCGCTGGCCATCGCAGCACTTCCTTCCTCGGCTCGCGCCCAATCCGCCGATCTCGTGCTGTGCGACCGGGTGGCCGCTGAACCCGCCGATCCCGACAAGCCGGTGGGCGTCAAGGGGGTGAGCGAAATCGCCCAGGCCGATATCGCGACCGCCATCAAGTACTGCAAGATCGCGGCAGCTGGATCGCGCCGCGCGCTTTATCAGCTCGGTCGCGCCTACGCCGCCAATCAACAAATGCCTGAAGCTCTTAGCGCCTACCGCAAGGCGGCCGACAAGGGAAGCACGTCGGCCATGGTCGAGCTCGGCGTGCACTATGGGACCGGCGTGGGCATTGCCAAGGACGAAGCCCAGGCACGCAAGCTGTTCGAGCGCGCGGCCGACGCCGGCAACCCGCGCGGCGTCAGCAATCTCGCGGCCCTGGGCGGCGGCAGCCCGATGGACTCGATCAAAGCGCGCGCTTTACTGTCGAAAGGGGCGGAGGCGAATTCGGCAGCGGCGCAGTATCAGCTCGGGATGATGATGGCGGAGGGCGTCGGCGGGCCGAAGGACGATGTTGCCGCGCGCGCCTGGTTTGAAAAGGCCGCGGCGCAAGATCATCCGGGGGCGTTGGAGCGGATGGGCGCGTTTGCCCAGGGCGGCCGCGGCGGACCGCAGGATTCAACCGCCGCGAAGGCATATTACGAGAAGGCTGCGGCGCGCGGCAATGAAGATGCCAAGGCCGCGCTCAAGCGACTGGAATGCGGCTGGGTGCTCAAGGACAAGCGCGGAAACGTCGTCGGCTGCCTTTAGTGCATGCGTCGGGAGGAGCTTGCCTTCGGGCTTTTAGCGCGGCAGGACTGCCTGTTTAGGAGTCCACGCGTAGCTAAGCAATTTTTTGACTTCCTCCGCGGCATGCACCGAGCGCTAAGCGCGCGGCGGCCGGCGCCGCTCGCGGAACCACGGACGGTACTCCGTCATCTTCGCGCGCTGCGCCTGCGGCGCATGCCGCTTACAGGTCGAGGCCTCCTCGCTCTTGCTCGGCGCGCCCCATCGCAGCTCGACGCAATCGTTCAAATTGTACGCCATCTCGAGATCCGCCGCGCGGTCGATCACGTCCTTGAGCGCGAGCGTCCACGGAGAGCCGTCGCTGCGCGTATACGAAAACTTGCGCGCCGAAAGCTCCGCGGCGAGCACGCTCTCCAACTCGGCCTTCACGTCGGCGACGCTCTTCCCCTGCGGCATCGCGTAGCGCTCGGGCCGCCGCGTGACGCGATCCGGAAACCCGCGCACCACGTCCATCGCGAGCAACAGGCGCAAATCGCGCGCGGGCGTCGCGAAATCCTCCCAGGCGCCGGTCGTCTCGAAGATCGACGCGCCGTCGGGCATGGCCGCGTCGGCGCTGCCCTTGTTCTGGAACTTTCGCCCGTTTTCGACCGACGTCACGCGCGTCTTCACTTGCTCTTCGAGCGAAGTGATCGCCTCCTTCATCGCGCGCAAAGGCTCGAGCGGCGCCGGCGACATCACGTCATCCATGCGATCATAAAAATCCTCGATCCCAAGCCGCGACTGATCGAGCGAATAATCGCCGTATTGCGGGTTTTTCGCGATTTCGTCGTTGGAGAGCCGCCGCAAGACGCCGCTCTTGTCGCGCACGACCGGCCGGAAGCGCTTGAATCCGGGGCTCCCGAGCGCGGGATCCTGCGCGAACAAGAAATTGCCGCGCCAAAAACGCTTGCGCGCGACCGTCCCGTCGGGCTGCGCGTCGACCGCGAGCAAGACGCCCGCCGCGCCGTCCGACTGCGGCAGACGCTTCGCCAGCACCAACATGTGCCCGTACGGATCGGCGTAGACGGTCCCCGGGCGCAGCGTCTCCTGGTTCAAGGGCACGGGATAATAATCGGTGTTGTCGTCGTTCGCCCGCGTTCGCCCGTTTCCGGAATGAACGCCGTCGGCGACGGTCCGCGAATACTGGCCGAATGACGCCGCGAGCCCCAGCGGCTTCGGAGCGGGCGCCGGCGGCAGCGGCGCCAGTCCGCTTGCCGGAGGTGCGAGCGGCTGGCGAAGCGTCTGCGGCGGGGCGGTGGACGCTATTTTCGGTTCGGGCGGGGGCTCGAGATTCTGAATGTTCCACCACGCGTGGCACTTCGGCGGCTCGCCGCCGCCGCCGCGCGTGCACTTCGAGTATCCGAACGGCAGCCCCATCTTGAACGCGAAATACGCGCGCAAAAAGAACGGAAGGTCGGCGCAATCGGGGCGAAGGATCATTCCCATCGAGTCTTCGCGGAGACCCAAATGGTTGAACAGAAAATTGCGCGATTGATCACGCAGCACTTCATGCAGCGCCGGCCACGAAAGCGTCGCGTCGAGCGGCGCGTCGAAAAGCCTCTCGATCCACGCAGAATACAAATTTTCCGTCGCGCGATTCCATGTATTGCGCAAGGGCCAGACGCTTCCCTCCGTCGCGCGCGGCGGCGGTGGCGCCTCGCCGCGCACGGCGATTTCGCGCGTGATCGTGCGACACTCGGCCGGCGCATGGTCGCGCGCGAGCGTCGCGCGCCACGTGCCTGCGGCCGGCGAGGCGACCTCGGCGAACCAGACATAGGGCGGCCCGCCGTGCCGGTCGCGGGATTTCGCCGCAATGCTTCCGTCCGGCGCGATCAGCGAAAGCTCGCCCTCGAGCGGCTTCTCCGCGGCGAAGACGATGCGCAAAGGCGCGCCTTTCCACGGCGCGATCGGCGAGGGCAAGACCGCGAGCTCGGCGGCGTCCTCGCAGAGGCCGGATGAACCTTCGGCGCGTGCGTCCACCGCCGCGAAAAGGAAGACAAAAAATGCACCGGTGACCAGCAACAATGCTGTCACCGCGGCGGCAAACTGGCGGGCTAGAAACAATCGAGCCCCCTTCCTGGAGCACCCTCGAACTGCATTCGGTTTCCGCAGCCAAGGCCGGATGGCAGGATAGCGAATCGGCGAGGATCAGTCAGCGGAAATGAAGGCAATTTTGCAACCGGCGGGCCTTCCCCCAGGCCGCCTATGTCCGAGATGGGTCATTAGCAGACGTAACGTCCACGAATTGCGATGTCCGCTCTTACCCTGAAAGCGGACATGTGAGCGCTATCCTGCTTTTTATATGGAACGTACCAGCGGTTCGGCGGTTTGAATAAGGCGGGACGACTTTTGGGATGGAAATGAAACCGGAACTAATCCGCCAACGGGCGTATTCCTATTTGCGTTTCGCGGAAGCAAGTAAGGATCTGAAGAACGCTGCGCGGCTCAGGCATATGGGCGGCCAATATCTGGAGATCGCCGACCTAGCCGAAGAAGACAATTCCCGAAGGCGCCACGCTTCCGGATTTACGGCTCGGCGCCAGGTCAAGAGAAGAGCCATCAACACCCGACATTAATCTGCCCGCGCTGGCTGCAGGCTCCCGGCGGGGCCGTTGTTGGTGGATCGCCGATGCCCGCATTGGGTCAGAAGCGGACATCGAGCGATGTGTGGAACATGTCCGCTTTACCAAGAATAACGGACATTGGGACGGCCTCCCACGGCAGCGCCATATATGAGCCCGCGCCCTAACGAAGCAATTTGTTCTCGCGGGCGAGCTCCGCGAGCCCTCGCTCCGGGCGCGCGCCGAGGTGGGAAATCACTTCGGCGGCGGCGAGCGCGCCGAGGCGGGCC